>Ga0068869_100000045_pt1 | contig 52320 bp, 31 predicted proteins | sample KBSMisM52_FD_64676 | JGI IMG/M metagenome (GOLD analysis project Ga0068869, IMG submission 64676) | Miscanthus rhizosphere microbial communities from Kellogg Biological Station, Michigan, USA - KBS Miscanthus M5-2 | ecosystem: Host-associated > Plants > Roots > Rhizosphere > Soil ... | reverse complement strand
ACGCCGAGGGCGGTGGTGAGCTCGAACTCGTCTACCAGACGGCGCGCGCCAGGCAACCCGACGCCGAGGCTGTCGCCGGCGTAGGACACGCGGGCGAGCGCGGCATGGCGTCCGCCCGGACGGCTGATGTCAGTGAGCGCACCGACCGCGGAGGGGTCGATCCAGGCCTTGATCCACTCTGGAATGGAGCCCGCGTGGGCACCAAACGCGTCCCAGCCCGAGCCGGTCGCGTGATCGGGAACGAGGAACTCGATCTCCGCGCCGAAATCGATGCGGGCGAGCCGCACGAGCTCGGCGGTATTCTCGAACGAGAAGTTCGTTTCCGCGCCGGCGTCGGCCGCGATGATGAACGGCACGCGGCGGCGGATGAGCTCGTAGAGCGCCGAGTTGTCGAAGTGGCCGCCGTCGGAGAGATACCAGAGGCGGTTGTTGGGGCCGACGAAGCGCGCCTGGAATTCCTTGAGGAGCATCGTCTGCACCCGGAAGAGACGCGAAGGCAGGCGCTTCAACGACTCCCAGAGATTCGGCCAGCGTTCGCGGCGGGCGGCGCGGTTTTTCGGGTCGGTGTCCCACCAGTAGCCAAGGCGGGCGTTGGTGAGGCCGGCGAGCAACGCGCGGGCCGGCGAGGTTCCGCGGCCGATTCCAGTGGAAACCGCCGCCCCGGAGATCGCGGTCCAGTCGCCCAGCGAGAGCGATTCGACCGGCAGCGGACCGCCGTCCTTGCTGCGAAACGCATGGAAGGAACCGACGCTCGATTCGATGAAGTTGAGCGCGCTCGGCTTCACCGGATCCCAAAGCGCGTGCATACGCCGGCCGACAGTCACCCCGCAGGGACCGACCGCAAGCATCAGGCCCTGGCGGCTGCGCAGGTCGCGCAACGAAGCGTAGTCCACCGTCTCGTTGAGGCAGGTGCCGATGAGATGGAGCGGACCGCCCTGTTTTTCCGGGTGATAGTCGCTGAGCGGCATATCGTCGTCAGGGTGCGACAGCTTGATGTCGGCGGACACGCCCTGGGCGTTGCGGAAAATGCGCAGCGGGTTGGACGCGCCGAGGAAGGTGCGGGTGAGACGCGCCGCGTAGGTAGCATGCAGCGAGGAGAGATTCACAAACGCGAAGCCGCGCGCCGCCAGCAAGGAGAACGCCGCCGCCGCGAGCGCGGCCAGCCAGCCGTAGGCGCTGCGGTCGAAGACCGAGTGGATGGCGGTATCCAGCCCGAACAGCAACAGACCCACCGCCGCAAGCGCCAGGGCCGCGGTGGCCGCGACGAGGGTGAACTTCGACTCCTGCGGTTTTTTACCGTCCTCGGCATTGCGCCGGCGGACCCATCCGCCGACGAAGGACGTGATCATGAAGAGTGAACCCACAAACGATACGACGCCCGTCCACAGACGGCGCAACTCGTCGGGTTGGTCGCTGTAGAACGACAGTGTGCGCGCGGCGGTGTCGATGATCACAAAGCCCACCGTGACGGCGAACATCACCAGTGCCTCGCCCAAGGCGCGCGTCAGGCGGTTGCGGATGACCAGACCGGCCGGCATCGAAAGATCGGGCTGGCCGAGCCGCCATGACGGCAGCAGCGAACCAAACCGGGCAAACTCGATCCAGAGCAGCGACAGCGTCACCACGGCGATCACGCCCAGCCACGGTCCGGATAGAACGGGCCGCGCAAAGGCGTAGGCCGAGCCGATCAACAGACCGAGCGCGACCAGCAGCGTGACGGGATTGAACGCCTCTTGCTTTCCATTACGCGGCGTCGCCCAGTAGCCGAGGCCGAGCGGCACGATTCCGAAGACCAGAACGACCACCGGCACGATCCACCATGGCGAAAGCAGGTCAGCCGAGATGCCGAAGACCTCGGAGGACGGGAGCAAGCCATGCTCGACCAACCAGTCGGCGGCAAAACGCAGACCGCCGAAAATCGCGATGAAGAACACGCCCAGAATCAGGTGGATCGTGAGCAGATTGCGCAGGTAAACCGCGAGGTTTTGGCGGTCGTCGGACGGACCGGACGCGTTGATATAGTCGGCCTGCGAACGCAGCCAGCGCACCGGGGCGGATGCGCTGTCGCGCAGCACTTGTTCGACCGCGATGGCCGGATTGTGCTGAACCGTGACGAGCTTGCGATGGAACAACCGGCCGAGGAACGAGCCGATGTAACCGCCACCCGATGCCGTGGTGAGCATATCCACCTGGCGCAGCCGGCGCAAACGCGCGAGACCCTGAAGAATGCCGAGGCAGACGGTCGCCGAGCGGATGCCGCCACCGGAGAGAGCGAGCCCGATGGTGTCGCGAGGCAGCTTGCCCTCGACGCCGGCGTTGAGCGCAGGCGCGGCAGGCGAGGAGGGATCGACCTGCGGCCGAGCCGCGGGATCGGCCGCGGGCGGCGGCGGAGTCGGAGTCACTGCGACCGCGGCAAATGGTGGCGCGGTGCGGGCGGCCCAGGGCAGATCTCCGTCAAAGTCGGCCCGCGTAGCGATGGCGCGACGCTCCGCGATGGCGGCGGCCTCAGCGCTTTCCAACTCCCGCGGATACAGCTCGAAGTCGGCGAGGATGTCGTCGGCCGCCTTCTCGCTGGCGCAGTAGATCGGCGTGACGATAAAGTAGCCGGGGATCTTCGGGAAGATCGACGCGTCAACGATGCGCAGGCCGCGAACCCCGTGGACGCGGAAGCGGCTGTCGATGACCGCATTCGTGTCCTCAAGTTCGGCCGGATTGGGTTGCCAGGCATCGGAACCGATGCGGCAGGTGCCGGAGGGGTGATGGCCCCATGCCTCGTGACGAATCCACTCCTGCAGCTCGGCCGAACCGTCGGCGGCCTGTGCGCCGGGCCAGAGTTCGGATTTCTGGATGTTGCCGAGACGGGCGTTGAGTGAACGCGCGAACTTCACGCCGGCGACGAGCGCATCCATGTCGGCCTGCGCACCCACCGCGGCGGGCGAACCCGCGGGCGAGCCTTCGGCGAAATTGTGATGAGTGATGATCGGCGTGGCGAACGGATCGGCCGAACGCAGGCGCACGGTGCCGGTGTCGTTGGTGGCTCGCGCCTTCAGGATCACCCACGAAAGCTGGTTGCGGCGATCGGGAGTATCGGGCGTCTCGCCCGGCGCGGAACCGTGACGGGGACGGCGCAGGAGGTCGCTTGCCCAACCCGGGTAGTAGCCACGGAACATGGCCGGCGCGGCGAACATGAAGATGTCCGGGTATTCGAGGTCGGGTTTCGATTTTTTAAGGATGGCGACCGCGCCGCCGTTGCTGCCGTAGAGGCTCTCGGGATCGTGGTTGCGCCACTTGGCGAGCTGCGGGTCCTGGGTGTCGGCGGGATCGAAATTCACTCCCTGCAGCGTCTTGAACTCCTCGGCGAGTTCGCTGACGACGCACACCTCGTAACGATCCTGGAGATTGCGCCCCACGCCGGGCAGATCGACGCGTGTCGGGATGCCCATCTCGGCCAGATGCTCCTTCGGGCCGATGCCGCTGAGCATGAGTATCTGGGGCGTGTTGAACGACCCGCCGGCAAGGATGACCTCGCGACGAGCATAGTAGTGGCCGGACTCGCCGGCCTTGCTCTCGGCGTGGAGCGGGCTGGCCTTGTAGAGATGGCGACCGGCGGTCCAGGCGACGCCGGTGATGCGCGGCGCGAGTTCGGCAGCGATTTTACTTTCGGAAAACAGCAGCTTGGTGACATGCGTCGAGGTGGCGAAGACCAACCGGCCGGGGTAACGCGCCGCGACATCGAGCAGGCGCTCGCGCACGCCGTGACGGCGGCCGTCCTTCACACCAAGCGGAATGAGGCGCACGCCCTCAGCGGTATTTTCGCGCCAGAGGCCGGCGTCGTTTACATCAAGGTATTTGTCGAGTTTGGCCTTGAGGATGGCCTCGGCGAGCGCGGCAGGCTTGGCGATGCCGGCGCGCTTGGCACCCTTGAACGCGCCCGCAAGCACGCCGAGGAGCTGGTGGTCGCCGAGGGCGGACTTGGGATCGGTGACGATGGTGTTGAGCCAGCCGCCCTGCCCGTGTCCGCCCTGCAGCACAGCCTGCGGACGCAGCGCGAAGAACGCGAGGATGCGGCGCCAGAGCAGGCCGATCCCGGTGAACGGCTTCCGATACTCGCAGTTCTCGATGCGCTGGAAATACTGCCGCATGCGAGACGGATGCCAGCTCTCGTCACCGGTAAGCTGGCGGAGATTTTCCCAAGCGTCGTCGCAACCATACGCGGTGATCATCGCGTGATGGGCGGTGCAGCCGCCGAGGGCGGCGGTGCGAGGCTTGTTGATCGCGGGACGGCGGTCGGGCGACTCGGGATCGGGCACCGACTTGGTGTCGAGCGCCTGGACCTTGGAATCGGCGAAGTGGCGCACGCGGAAATCCCACTGGATGGCGGGATCCTCCACGGATTTTCCATGAAGCAGCGGGGCCTCCAGATCGGTGGCGGCGACGGTGCCTGATTGGCGTTCGGTGAGTTCGTCGGTGCCGGCCTCGACGACGAGGACGCGGCAGCCTTCTTCGGCGAGGCGGGCGGCGAGCGGACCGCCGCCGGCGCCGGAGCCGATGACGATGTAGTCAAACGGCGTGGTCTGCGGATCGCGGGCGGCCTGGAGCAGTTCCGAGGGAGTCATGGCGGGCATGGTTGAAACGGAGGAGGCGGGACGTGGTGAAGGGACGACGGCCGGGAGGAGTAAAAGCCTCCCGGCCGTATGCAGACGCGGCGCGAACTCAGAGCGTGCGGAGGAAGGCGATCAGCGCCTCCTTCTCCGGATCGGTGAGCGCCTCGCCGAACCAGTGGCCCCGGTCGAGGACGTAGTCGGGCGCCTTGCTGGCGCGCACCAGCGCGGGACCGGCCAGGCGCTCGAACTCGGCCAGCGCCTTCTCGGGATCGTCGCGGTGCCTGTCGGCAGCGCGCATGCCCTTGAACGTCGCGGCGATGGCGTCGATGCGCAGGTTGGACGGCGAGTCGGGATTGAGGTTCAGCAGCAGACTGATCGGCGTGCCGCGCGGGAACGGACCGACGCGCAGGTCGCCGAACTTGCCGTCAAGGAACGCATGCACCCCGATCGCTCCCGCGAGCACCACGGCGGCGCTCACGAAGTGGATGACGCGCGCGATCTTCACGGAGCGCAGCCAGAGGACGAGCGCGCCGCCGACCGCGAACAGACCGGCCGGCACGAGCCAAGCGGGGAACGAGGTGATCGCGCCAAAGCCCATTCCGTAGAACACGTAGGCCACGACCGCGCCGATCACGATGAGCACAAGACCGGGCAGATGCGCTGGCAGCACCCGACCGGTGATGAATCCGGCGATGAGCAGCACGAGCGCGAGGCCGAAGATTGCGAATTCGATGACCCTGAGGACGGTCGGCCCGACCACGGAGCCGACGAGCTGGCGGAGGAACTTGCCCGGGAACTTAAGATCGGTCGTCTCGGTGGTGCGATACACCCAGCCGGCGGCGTCGGCACGGCGCCAGGCCTCGGGCTGGCCGTCGGCGCGGAGCACGCCGTTCGGGGTGGCCTCGCGCTTGGAGTTCCAAAGAAGCTTGCGAATGCCGTCCTCGAAGATGTCGAGGCGCCCCGCGATGGAGATGTCACCGGTGAACTTGCCGAGCGAATTGTTGTGCAGATACGGACCGGTCGCCCAGAGACTGATGAGCGTGGCGGGGCGGTAATAGCCGGGGCCTTCGCCGGGCGGATCGTAGTGATCGTTGTTGCCGAACTTGTCGGACTCGGCGTGGTCGCCGCGATAGGGATTGTAGGTTCGCACCGAACCAACGGCCGGCAGCGACTTGTAATCCTCAGAGGTGAAGTTGTCCCACACGTGTCCGCGAAGACCGTTGGTGGCGGCGGCGCGGCCGGAGTTGGTGCCGACGAGCGTGATCGGAATACGAACTTCGTTGGAAAGGAAGTTGTCCTTCAGGAAGGCGTCGTCCTGGCCGGCGGCAGGCGCAGGGCTGGCGAGCGTGACGATCTTCTGGACATAGGCCTGATAGGCGGGGCTGCGCTTGAAGGTATCCCACTGGAGATAGTCCTTGGGCAGCGTGAGCGGCCAGCCGGAGTCAGGCGTCTTGGAGGTTTCCCAACCGGCTCCGCCGCCGACAGGCTTGTCCGCAAAGGAGAGGTCGAAGCCGTCCGGTTGTTTGCTGGAATGACAGATCGCGCAGTTTTTGAGGAACACCTCGCGACCGGTGACGACGGCGGCGGCGGGCGCGGAGGCCAGAGCGGCCTTCGCGGCGGTGCGATGGGGTTCGAGGTTGCCGCGGGCGACGTCGGCGAGCTTGAGCGGCGCGGTGCTGAGCGGGTGCGTGAAATAGGCCGCAAGATACCCGGTGCGGTATTTCTCGTTCACCTGCCAATAGACGGAGTTGGACTGGATGGTCGCGAGTTTGAACGGCTTCTGCGGACGGAAACCGATGATGGGATTCTGCACGCGGTTCCACTCCTCGTAGAAGGTGCCGATGTTGAGGTAAACGCGGGCGAGCGCGCCGAACGCGCCAATGCTGTCGGAACCGTCCAGCAGAACGCGCGGGGTGTGGCGCGGGTTAACCGTGGCGGCGCCTTCCTCGATACTCGGAACGAGGAGGTTGGCGGCGCTCTGGTGCTCGGGCGTATTGGCCAACGCACGCTTGAGGCGGGCGGGGATGTCGAACACGGCGTTCATCGTGTTCGCGTTGTTGATGTTGTCGGTCGCGGTAAGCGACGTGTCGATCGTGCCGGGCTGCTGCGAACGCAGGTAGTGGTAGATCAGATTGTCGGAGGTGAGCAGGTTGCCGAAGACCTCCTGGGGCTTGAGGTATTGCGAGCCGATGTTGGATGAGAGGTTTTCCCACTTGGGATTCTCGGGATCGGCGGCGGGGTTGAGCGGATGCGGACCGACGTGGCAGACGCCGCAGGACATGCCGACGCGGAGAGGACGGACCAGCTTCGGGTCGAGGAAGTAGGACGGATCGTTGTAGTAGCGGTCGGGATTCCACCTCTTCTGCTCGGCCGGGGTGAAATCGGGATTGGGAAACAGGCGGATGCCGACCACGCCGCTCGGATAGCCGTAGACTCGCGGATCGACGCCGTCGCTCTTGAGCGTGCGGCCCGCGCCGTCGTCATACACCAGCTGGGGCTCGCCCTTGTAGTTAAGGCCGCCGTTGGTGTTGGGCAGGGCCGTCTCCAACTGGTCGATATGCAGCCCCCACGGGCCGAGACCCGCGCGCGGCGTCATGCCGGGCTGATTGATGAGTCCGGTTTTCCTGAAGCGATCGGCGCGATTGCGGGAATCGACGAGCTTCAGGAAGTCGGCGAAGCCGTAGCCCTCCTGTTGCAGCCAGCTCCAGAACGTTTCGTTGCCGCCGCACCAGAGAATCCAGGTGTTGCGCCCTCGGATCTGGTCGCGGTTGAGCTGCAGCGGAGTGAGGCTGCCGTCGGGACCGTAATGCTGGTCCATCAACGTGAACACATCGCGGCTTTCGGCCGGAAAGTCATCTACCCCGCGCTTGGGCACCGGATTTCCCGCCGCTGTGAACCCACCCAACGGCTCGTCAAGTGGGGCGGAGGGATCGGGAACGAGCGCCTGCGTGGGGCTGCTGTGATAGGAATAGGATTGGCCCAGCAGTCGGACACTCAGCAATCCGGAGAGAAGCACCAGACGGAGACTAATCAGTTTCATAGAGTAAGGAATTTACAGACCGAACCTACCGCCCCCTCGATAATGCAAATAATAATCCGCCAATCGGTTGCGGATTTTTCTGCATTATAGAATGAGGCGAATAGGAACTACTTAACCATTTTTCATAAATAGTGTAAGTAAATCGCATTAGCTTCTGCAAATGCCAAGCCATAATGCGAGCCCGTTCTTTCAAATTACTTTATTTTACATTATCTTATTATCCGTAAGATGATTATGATAGAATTTGATCCATAGCCGAATCTATCCACTAGATAATTTCAGATCAGGCTCATAGTTATTATCTTATGACATTTTAAAGGTAAGTGCGCAGATAAAATAGGAACGACTCCTGACCTAGCCGGAACTCGCTGCCTCGATTGACCGAAACTCCCTCACCCGTCGCGTAGCAGACGACGGTGCCGACGGGAGCCGCCGTGGGTTCAGGGGCATCTGGTGGGGGGCGGGCACGCAGACGGGCAATGGTTAACAGCGTTCGGAAATAGCCATTAGATGAAAGCGTGAGGGGCTCTAGTCGGCTTAATGCAATGACTTATCCCATATCCATCGTTAGAGTAGAATAACTTATTCTCTCGCCATTTATTGGCTTTAATTTGATTGCCCATGAAATTCTGCCACAGGCTTGCGCGTGGGCCAAGCCTTCCCAGCAGTCAAATCGAGTTAAGATGGGAGGCATGGCAACCAGCCGCGGTGATCGAAACCGTTTTGGCCCAGTAAAGCCTTTGATCGGAGTTCAACTGCGTCTCGTCCGATTTTCCCTCCCATGAAAACACCGACTTCTCTCTGGCGGCTGCCGATTTTCCTGGCGGCCTTGATCTGCGCGACGCTCGCCCAGGCTGGCGACACCTCCTCGGGCTATGTGCAATCGGTCGTTGGCGATTCCGCCCACTGGGGCGGCACCAGTTGGACCACGGCCGACCTAGATCAGTTCGCCGGCGAACCGGAAACAGTCACCACGTCCACGACCAGCCTGCTGCTGCGCTACTCCTACTTCACCTCCAACTACGATACGGCGAAAATGTCCCCCATCTGGGTCGCACACATCGACACGGCCAACTCCGCAAAGGCCGCAGCCACGCGGAAGGGCGGAATATGGGACAGGGGTAAGTATAAGTTCCACCCGGATGCCAACGTGGTTGAATTTGACCGGCAGCATCAGCTCGATTGGGTGACGGACGCCGACTACACGAACGCCAACCCGTCTATCTTTCGCCCGGTGACAGCGAAGAACCGGATCACCCGGGGGCATATGGCGAGCAATTTGGAGATGAAAGGTAATGGCTCCGACGATGACGCCGGCATGCTCTCCCAGAAGGAGTCCTTTTCCTTCGCCAACGTCTGTCCGCAGATGCAGGGGCATAACGCTCCCCTGTGGTCTACCCTGGAAGGCGACTGCCTGATGCTCGCTGGCAAGCTAGGGCGAGTGGCGGTGATCACGGGACCGATTTACGAGAAACCGAAACGAATTCAACGGCAAGGCGGCCGTCGAGTGGCTATGATCACGGGACCCATAGCGCAATTGCCAACCACCGCCGCGCCTACGGGCAAGTGCGCCATTCCCATCCCGACCCATTTTTTTAAGGTCATCATTGCCACCGTGGACGGCCACACCGAGGCCTTGGCATTTTTGATTCCCCACGTCCCCAATCTGACGGCCGACCAGCTTCTGGACTACGCGGTTTCGGTGCGCGAAGTCGAGAAGGCGACCGGCATCAACTTCATGCCGAAGCTGGGCCGGAACGACGACGTCGAGGATCACCCGAGCGATCAGCTATTGGATATTCTCCAGAAGGTAGACTGACCCCGCCATGAGCACAGAGCCAAAAAGCATCTTCGCGACCCTGGGCACCGGATTCTTTCTCGTGCTAATGTTCCCGTTGGCCTGGAAAATACCGGCGGGCTACAATCTGATCGCCGTTTTTGGGGCGTTCGTCGCCATCTTGCTAGTATTGGGAGTATCCATCGTTCGCACCCCATTGGGCGTATTCGTGACTGAACTCAACGTGATGAGCCTTTCCCGCGTTCAATTAGGCGCATGGACGGCCGTCGTTCTTTCATCCTACTTCACCTTCGTCATTACGCGCGCCCGCCTTGGCATTCCCGACCCGCTTCAAGTCTCCTTCGACTGGCACCTGTGGGCGCTCATGGGAATCAGCACAAGTTCTCTGGTTGGATCGTCTTTGGTCACGAGTATCAAAAAAGAGAAGGAGCCGACATCAGGCGCCGTGGAGCGAGCGGAAAGCACCATTCAGGACGCCGCTGGAGTGGTAAAGGCAAACATGCAGGGCACCCTCTATGCGAACTCCCGCAAGTCCGACGCTCGTTTCACAGACCTTTTTCAAGGCGATGAACTCGTGAACACCACTCACATCGATCTGGCCAAGGTGCAGATGTTCTTTTTCACCGCCGTCAGTTTAGCCACCTACGGATTCATGGTCGCGAAGGAACTCCGCCACCCTTCCGATCCGAGTTTTTCCCACCTGCCCGGACTACCCGAAGGTCTCATCGCCGTTCTGGGTATCAGCCACGCTGGTTATCTCGGCAACAAGTCCATCACACACACACCTGTCCAGCCATAGGGATCAACAATGCAGACCTCGAGAGCGCTGACTCGTGCTTTCAGGGTCTTTGGCTGGAATCCGCCATCTATTCAACGGCTCGCCCGAGTCTTCGCAAAATAGTTTGAGCCAAATCAACCGGTGAGCGCTCCCTGAGCTGCATGTAATGCACGGTTGAACGGATTCCTGGCACCGGGGTGTCATCAAATCTTGCCGGTAGAATATAATCTCGCGGGTCCATCAACGCTCGCTCCAAAGCAGTGCGTCGCTCGTGGCGGGTCCACATACTTTCGACGTATTGAGCCGAGATAAACATCACGCAATAACGTCCGCTTTGGCTATAGATGGTGCTGAAGTGCTCAACCAAATCTCTGCCCCATAAGTTTACTTGCTCATATTCATCATAGAACACGCGAACGCGCCGATCACGCAGATAACTCGCCACCTCCGAAACATAGGTCCTGTTCGCGCCTGCAAAGGAAAACACAACATCGTAAGTCGGAATCAGGCGTTCCATCATACCGCTCGGGATGCCGGCCTCTTTCACCGCCCAGTGGGTCCGGTTAGCCCATATATCTAGCCGATCTTCAAACTCTGCCAGTGTCGCACGCGAGAAACGTCCTTCTTCAATGAAACGAAACGCGACGGATGAACCATCTCGATGGACATCGCGGACTGTGCCATATCGGATGATATCCGCCGTCGGTTCGCGAATGCACTGCTCGTAGAAGAGGAGCGTTGGAATGCCCTCCACCAATGCGAGACTCGCCGGTGAGCTAAGGCTCACACGTGCTGCCTCTGGGCCACCGCTACTGCCACGCTCCATAAAACGATCTGCGGTCATGCGCATCAGTTGATCCGTCTCCCATGCAGTGGTGTTTGAGGAAACGATGACGTTAAACATGTTCGGACAATTTCAGAGCTTAGCTGCCATTTCGTCAATCACCGCCGAAGGAGCAACGGCTCCACTGCCATCCATCAGATCAGCGGGGGACATGATGCTCGCTGAGTTCGAACTCTTCTAGCTCTGCCCTTTCCGCTAGCGGCCCATTTTATGACCGGTCATTTGTCAGGCATTCGGCTTGAGCGATTGAAAAGCAAAGGTAGAATCAATTGAAGCGTGGAAACTTGGAATAAAGCCCGTTTGCTAGCACTGATCAGCGACAAAATCGAGGAGGGCTCGACGCTGGACTACAAGGCAGCCGATGCATTGGACGGCAGCGACAAAAAGAAGAATGAGATCACCAAGGACGTTTCTGCGTTCGCAAACTCGGGTGGAGGCACGATTATCTACGGCATTCGCGAGCACGATGAGGCCGGCTTGGGACATCTACCCAAAGAGTTGAATCCCGTGAAGGCCGCGGAATTTTCAAAGGAGCGGCTCGACCAAATCATCCAATCGGTTCGACCGAAAATTGAGGGAGTCAGAATTTCTTCCGTGCAGGTCGACGAAATCGGCACCGACGTTTGTTACGTGGTTGAGATTCCTCAAAGCACCACTGCGCATCAAGCGCGAGATTTTCGGTATTACCGACGTCGCAACTTCGTCTCGGAACCGATGGAAGATTACGAAATTCGAGATGTGATGATGCGCCAAAAGCATCCTGTGATCGGCATCGATTTCTTTTTGGCGACATCGGGCAACATGTGCGGACTCCGAATCGTGTTGTCGAACCACGGCATGGTTGTCGCGCACCATGTATGTGCCTACGTCCGGCTACCCGGTTACCTGAGAATCGACACCAAGATTAAGGACGATTTTAAGCTCAAAATGGAGGAGGGCCAAATCTACTACGAAGCCTTCATTCGTAACGTGCACAAGGATCTGATCCGCACGGAACCGGACCCCCATGCGCCGTTTCCTGGACCGCGAAGCGATGCTGGTGTGCCGGAAAAGCGTTTTTATATCTCACGTAGCGATCCGATCCTGCCGAGGATGACGGAAACTCACGCTTATGGCTTGGACGTAACGGCCGAGGTAGCTCGAAAGGATGACGAAGTGATCACTTGGGCGGTCTATGCGGATAGTGCGCCAGTCGTTTCGGGTTCCACGCCGCTTGCGGGACTCAAGGCCTACTGACAGTCACACCAAGTTTATGGGATGAAGTGCAGTAAATTTTGGTGCGTTGAAGACGGGTTTCCTCAAGACAAGGAGGAGTTTGATGAATAATTCCTCCGCACTGGTTATCGATAATTTCATCCTTCAGCAAGTAGGCGAGACATTGAAGGTTGGCCTCACCAATGACAGCCGGGTCGAAATCGCTGCTTCTGAAGAAAAAGGTTACGAGACGCGAACCGTGCCATCACCGGGAGTGCAGGTCGAAGAGTTACTGCAACTGCTCAATGCCATCGTTCTGAGCGATGAACTCGTGGTGGACGCCACTGCCACATCGTCTTGGGAAGACGTTGCATCGTTCTTCACACCATTGCGTGAAGCTCGGATTTTGGTAACCAAACCTTTTTCCGAGATCCGCTCTGAGTGGGTGCCTATCCGAGATGTTGTCCAGGAAGCTCTCTGCTTCTCGCCCCAACTCACGGCGGACTTCGCTGAATTCCGCGCCAACTGGAAACCGGGTATCAATCACCCGATTTTCTCGACACTGATGTGGGGCACTGCCGGCATGATTGCCCGGAGCCAATATCTTCGGACGCCTTATCTTAGTCATCCCACTCGTAGTCGTCTGATCGACCTTGGTCGTTTCGCTCCACATCGATCAAACGCGCAGGAAATCGTGGAGCGATTTGTGTCCACCGAGCGCGTGAAGCTGTTTGATCGAGTTACCGCAGGCCAAAAAACTCGATCCGCGACGCTAAGTCTTCCCTCGCTGGGCCTCGAAGTGATAGCCGAAAGCCGAGATCGTAGCGCTCTAATCCCTGTCGCGATCCAAATGAGGGATAAATATCGAAAGCTCCGTGAGTGGATCCACGAATACCAGCGAGCCTTGGAGAATTCACCCAAGGCTGCCGCTAAAAAGATGGCCACTCTCGAAGCTGCTGCTGCCGATATCGAGCGTTTATTTGCCGGCTCATGGTGGAGTAAGATATCGGTCAGTGTCGGTATGAGTCTTTCTGACCTGATTCCGGCGATTCCCGCTGGGGCCGTGATCCAAAGAGCCCTCCCTGGAAGCATCCGTTCTGCGGTCACCAAGATAATCCAACGTCCTTGGGACGAAGGCACCTTGGAAAAACTCTTCACGATGTTAGGCACCGATGCCCCTAAACTTCGCGCTCAAGCAATTCAACATCTGCAGGGGTCAAGATAGCCTAGGCTCCAAATGGGACATGGATGCCGCAGTTTTTGGCTGGTGCCGCCACATTCCATGTCATTCGACAGTTTGAGTCCCCTCCACCCCGCTATTATGAAAACCTCATTCTCGCAGGTCCTTGCCCTGCGAGTGCACTCAGTGTGGTATCGCGCATAAGGTCTCACATGCCCCATCACCCTAGGAGAAATGATCTTTTTGCGCTCGTTTGTGCTGCCGTCGTTGAAGGCCTTGGGACAGTTGCACAGCACGTGAGCGAAAAGAAATTTGTCGGGAATTATTATCGGTTTCCGAAACTGGGAAAATTTGATTCGGGGTTTCCGCAGTTTAGCGAAACGTTTTTCAATGAGGGACCGCTCGATTACGAAGGACTTTTTCGCGACGATGAAAAAGCGCCGATTCATCGGCTGTCGCTGGCTACTTGGAAAAACTACGCCGAAAAAATTGAGTCCGATGCCGAACTGGTTCGATACTTCACGCTCAACGAACCGGAAGACTATCCCCACTTTTCCGACTGGAAGACGTTCCACCGGAACTACTATTTGTTCAGTCCGCTCGGCCACTTTGTTTCCCGCTACATACATCTAACTGGGAGCATGGTGTTCGATGAGGCAGCGTTCCTGCCGATTTATCTCGAATGGGAAACCTCTCTTTCCGCTGAGCGGCTGCCGATTTCCATTTGGATTCCCATCCTGCTTGCCAAATTCAATTTTGAATCGGTCACCTTGGGCGCCGGCGCCTCGATCACGAAGATACCGGACGATCTTCAGCTTGCTCGGAATAAACAGCGGACGCACAATGATTCGAGCCATGAAACCGTCGTGGGCGCGGCGACGCACGCGTTGATCCTGCGCGGCTGGGAGATCCCGAATTCCACACAGCGTGACCGCGTCAATCTCCTGGCAGAGTTCACCGCGTTTTCGCCGGCCGTTGAAACTATCGACAAGTTTTTCGCGGCGTTGCGGGCGGTCACCGGGGTCTCCACGGGTTATAGCCAACTGGTGATCGTCCCGGAAGGATGGGGCCATGCTTGGAAGGCTTATTTGCGGCCGGTCTCCGTGGTATCCACGCGCGCTTACCCGGACCACTTCGAGAAGTTTGGGTGGTTAAAGGACACAGTTCCTGTGGAAGCGCTGGCCGCGGAGGAAATCGGGTGGTTATTTTCGAAGCTGAGAACGGCGAAGGAACACAAGCTGGCGATCGCCACCCGTCGTTTGAACACAGCTTACCTGCGGCGGGACGACAGCGATTCGATCCTAGATTTGGCCATCGGGCTGGAGTCTCTCTTGGTTGGAGATTCAAACTCGGAAATCACGCACAAACTCGCCTTGCGCGTGGCCGCATTGAGCGCTCTAGATTCCTGGCCAGAGGGCAGCCCGGTCGAAATCTTCGGGTTCGTCAAAAAAATCTATGCCTACCGCTCGGCTGTCGTGCATGGGACGGGAGATGCGGAGAAGAAAAGAGTGATCCTCGCCGGGAAGGAAAAAAAGCATGACGCCGTCGAACTAGGGCTGGCACTCCTCCGGCACACCCTCACGTCATTGGCGAAGCATCCAGAATTCCTCGTGCCATCGGCGTTGGACGAGCGTCTTCTCACCTTATCTTCGTCTGCTCAGTCGGGTGCCGCCGGTCCCGCGGAACTACTCCCGCGCAGCTAATCGGCCCGTGGATGAAAGGTTGCCAAGCGCTCGGACATGCTCACATGCAACATTCGATCGACGAGCATCTCGACAAGCCACGCGCAACCGCCGTTCTTTCATTCATGCCCATTGAACGGCCTTCGTTTCAGGACTGGCTCGGTGCGCAGGTGCACCGAGAGGATATGATCGGTTCGATTGCTCGCCAGAAGGTGACGCAAATCGAGAAGGTGAAGGCGCTCGGTTTCGATTGCTGGCTCGCTGGACTGGTGGCGGGTGGTGTGTTAGGGCTTGTGGTTGATGACGCTCGCAGGGAATACGCGAGATGTTTGGAGGAACTGATGGCCAGTGGTCACTCGGAAAGCTGGCCATTATCCTTGCACAACCAGCCAAATGACGAGGAGCAGTCCGCGCGATGGGAAAAGCACCGCACAGAACCGCATGTCTCATTCGAAAAATTTCATCACGAGCTACACAAGGCGCTTCGGAAACGAGTTGAACGAGTATGTCGCCTGTATCTCGACACGTGTCATTGGGTGCGGCTCAGGGACGTGATCTTGGGGCGCCCGGCGGCTCCCGTTTACGTAGCCCTCTTGGCGAAACTGCGCGAGTTGAAGGCCTCCGACAAGATTTTGTGTCCCCTGAGCTATCCAATGTATCACGAACTAGCCAAGCAGTCGGACGATAAGACGCGGCGGACGATGGCGAGATTGATGGATGAACTATCAGAAGGTATCTGCATTCAACCGCCGAACCAGCTCGAGCGGATCGAGCTGAAGCGACAGATGCTAAGGGCGGTGTTGGGGCCAGGTGCACCGGATGTCGGTGAGTGGCTTTGGGTGAAAGCTTCTGGAGTATTCGGGGAAATGATACCTATCCCGAAGGCGAACTGGACGCCGGAGGAAGTGACGTTGATTCAGAAGGTGGTCTTTGAAGGCTTGTGGAATCTTCCGATCTCGGCCGTGGCGGAGTTCTATCAAGAGAAGACAGCTGCGAACGACCTGACGTCCCTCGCCGAGGCCTACAATACCGACGCGCGGAAGTATCGAGAGCAGAAGGTGCCGTTCGAGCGTGTGTGGCACGAGGAGATGGCCAACCTATTCCAACTCTTGCGCAAGAATCACTTCGTGAACACGGCCAAAGAGGTTTGGGATCAATTTCCAGACGAGTGTGCGATGGTGCACGACAAAGGGATGTCCATGCAGCCAGACCCCATGTGCCTGGCGACGCTGCAAATCAAGGCACGACTGCATGCCGCTTTTTTCGTTTCCAGCGGGGCTATGAAGTTCGAATCGAACGATCTGATTGATGCGCTCCACGCCTCGGTATCGCTGCCGTATTTTGACGCTGTGCTCTTGGAAAGACCTCTGGCGATTCGGTTGAAGACAAAACCGCTGGAGCTGGACAAAGCTTATAGCGCAAAGATCATGTGGGACCCGTCGGAATTGCTGCAGTGGCTGACGACGAAATAAGGCGCCGCGCCTTCGGTTATCTGGGTCGTGCCGCGAATCAACAGGGCGTGCGCTCAGTTCGACCGGAATATCAGGCTATCAAGACGGATGCCCAGTGCGGAGGTTATGCACCTTCTGGGCTACGAGTTTGGCATGACCGAGCAGGATGAGATCGAGGGGGGAAGGCTTTTGGCCATACACCTCGGGGAAGTCGTGATTGGGGCGGTTGAGCCAGGCACGAAGCTTGATCTCGCTGCCGCCGCACCAACCGAGGGCTTGGGCGACATCTTCAAGAGACTGAAGCTTGGCCTGAATACCGGAGCTTGCGGGGCTTTGATTGAGGCGCTGCATGGACACCCCGCAGAGTCGGGCCATGTTGACGCGAGAGATTCCGAGTAAATCTGCGATGCGATTCGCATCGAGCCGGCCGGTGAGGGGATCGCGGAGGCGAGAATTAACCACGCCAATACGTGATCGATTCATTCTCTGGGAAATCAAATAGAGGTAATGCAGCGACCTTAACGTCGGTTTTTCTGTGAACCTCGATCAGTCCGAGCTTGAGCTGCCACATCATGAAAAGCCCGACAAGCTCAGTGGCGCCAACCGATAGTTGTCGGCCAGGCGTTCCGCCGATTTTTTCGAGCTGTTTCTGACAGTAACCAAACGTGAAAATCGATAAGTAGGTGCTGGAAGGCTCCAGGTCATCCTCATGGTTATACGACCAAGTTTCCAGCAGTTCCTCAGGCACATCATGGGTCGTCGCTGAAGGGTTTTTTCGAATCCACAACGCGCTCTGATCAAAACTCGGACTTGGTCTTTTTTTCATGCCAATCTCTACGATGTAATTGTGAGGTGAATACGTTTACTGATTCAGCAGTCACAGGGTAAATATTACCCCACGGCTGCGACTATGCCGGCGATTAAAAATAGTTGGTGGTTAGTCCTTGAGTGGACTCTCACGGGTGAAGTCCACCCACATACGAGATTTATATCGGATAAAGTCAACGGGTGAAATCCACCCGTCGCTCATGAAAAAGACCGCGAACCTAAGCGGTCGGAACCTCATCGGCCCAAAACTGCGCAAGTTGCGACTAGCGAAAACTCCGCAGATCACTCTTGAGGACCTAGCGGGGCGATTAGCTGCTCGTGGCGTGCACCTAGATCGATCTGCGATAGGCAGGATTGAAAATCAAAAACGCTACGTTCTCGATTACGAATTGAAGGCAATTGCTGATGCACTCCGACTATCTGCCGTAGATTTATTTTAACGCCATGGTCACCGTCGAACTCTCAATCCAAGCGACGAATGGGAAGTGGATGTTCAAAGAAATCGTTTGTCTCCGCCCCAACGTTGGTGACGACATTTTGGAGAACGGTGAGGTGTTCGAGGTTCACGCAATCGCCCTTCAGGCGTATGAAAGCAAAGTGCTCGCTAAGGTCCGGCATGACAGCGGTAAACGACTGACCATGGCTGCCCTTAAAAAGAGGGGGTTTCTCATCACCAAGTAACGCTTGGGAAATCACGCGACCAATAGGTCTGCCGACATGGATTGTCGGCCGATTTCCAAACGTCCAGTCCCGTGATCGATAAGACGACTTCCAGATGTTTCACCTGGGGTATCTAGTTTTAATGCTGAATTTTAGCCCAAACCACCATTGCCAAGCTTAGGCAGTTAGGAAAGCGTTTCGCTCGCATGCAATGGATCGCTCCCTCGGAGAAAGACACCGTCTCCGCCACTCTTGAGAAGCAGCTTTGGGCCGCCGCCGACCAGCTCCGCGCCAACTCCGGACTGAAGTAGCGTAACTCCCGATATTCAATGCCACGAGGGAAACGAGATTGTGGGATTAAGTTCCGTCGGGATCTGTGCTAAATGCACAATGAATTGCGCTTTCGATACACTATTCGACGGAAAAGATGAGGACGGAATTCCCGTCCAAAGTGAAGAGTTTCTGCGGATACTTCGACTGAACGAAAACAAACATAGACACCTAATGTCGTTGATCCTCGACGATGAATTAAATCGCGAAGCCAAAGGACTGTGTGGCTTTCCGAAAGAGATGGTCGAAGCTAGACTCACCTGGACGATTCCCTCCTGTGATTACGTTGAGGCAAAAGACGAAGGTGTTCATTTTTTCTGCTCAGATGAGCTGGCCATAATCAATCTCTATAAGTCCCGCGCGCGCAAGGAGGGCTACCTTGATGAGGACTATATTGATTTTATTACCCAAGGAAGAACACTCCCCTCATTCATGGTTTGTTTAAATCCTACAATGAGTAGAGATAAACAGTTTAAACAGCTGAAAAAATGGTTCCAGCTATGGAGCAAAGAAAATCCAGCTATCAAGCGATCTGGCCGCATAGTAAGCCCTAAGGCATCACTCATTAATTTAGCGTGTTGGCGCCTTTGGCGAAAAAGCAGGTGGTTAAAAAGCGACAATACGGAAAGCGAATTTGCACGGAACGTTGGCATTCGGATCAACGAAATGTTGCCGGCGACAGAAAGGAGCAAAAATATGTTCGAAAAAAGAGAGATTGCGAGAAGGTGTCGGAGGATTTGGCCACTCATTTCCGAACGCTTAAAATTAATTTCTTAAGTTTTTCGCAGGGAAACCCAATTACCTAGGGGAATTGTTTTTCACCCTATTTCCCGAAGGCTGAATTACAGTTCGGCATGCCATGTAGTGGCGAACTAAAAACTAAATCGTGCAAATGCGTGCCGACGGCTTCCAGCAACGGCCAGTGCATCGGTGTATCGAAGATCACCAAGATTTACTGTGATTCAGGTCCTCCCCTTGAGTTACCAGTTTTATTCTTCGATGGGTGTGCACCTCTGGAGCCATTGCTACGTTACCAATTAACACACCGACGGCGGGCGTTAAGCTGGCACCGGCGAGTGGTTATGTCCGTCAAGCTGTTGTTGGATTACGCGGCGGCTAATCCGGAGCTATGTGCGACTCCGCAATACTTGTTTGAGAACTTCACGTCGCGGATAGCCTTAGGGACTGTGGACAGTGGGCTAGATCCAAGTGGTCTCTTTTGGCAGGCTAGAAGACCGAGTGATGCTATGAGTATATGCCGGGAACTGACTTCGTTTTCCGCGTTTATGTGTAGCCAGTATAACGCGAACGAACTCAATCCTATGCGCGAAGCGAATTGGAGTGAACGAATATGCACGTATGCGGGACGTCGTTATAAGAGTAAAAATAGCTTCCTTACCCATTTACATCCGCGCGCGAGGAGTTGGTCGGAATCGAAATTCGTGCCGAACAACAACTCTTTAACGGTGAGGCCTCCTAAAGTTGAAGCTGGCACTAGCACGCAATTTCCAAGTGAGCGGTTTGGGGATCTAATTCTTAAGGGTTTCGCGGTCAACCCGCACGTGGCTAATCCGTGGCTTCGTCTGAATGTGCGCGATGTATTGCTTACATTGCTCCTTCACGGAGGCGGACTTCGCTGCTCAGAGCCCTTTCATATGTTCATCACAGATGTGACCACGGATCCCGTTGATCCCAGAAGTGCATTGGTCCGCATCGGACATCCGAGTTTGGGTGAAATCTCATGGAGGGACGTCGATGGAGCCTTAGAACGAACGACACGCGCGGAGTATCTTATGAAGCACGGTTTGCCGCAGCGTCAATACGTTGCGGGGCCAATGCATGCTGGTTGGAAAAACCCAGTTCTCGATGGGAAATACTATCTGCAAGTTCGGTGGGCTACTCCGGAATACGGGCATCTCTTTTTGTCGCTTTGGCGGATATACCACCACTTATATCTCCGATTGCGGTGTCGCCCCCGTCATCCGTGGGCATGGGTGTCGTTTGGGAAAGGTCGCGAGGGTGAACCGTTGAAGCTCGGTCGCTTCATCAAGGCTCATGACAGAGCTGTGCGGCGAATTGGACTGGAACCTGAGCGGCACTTGGGAACCAAGCCACATGGCCACCGCCACGCTTATGCCAAATGGCTACTCAGTCTGGGTCTTTCGCGCGAGATCATTCGCCGCTTCCTGCACCATGCGTCGATCAGTTCCCAAGATGTTTATACTAGGTTCGATGAAGGAGAATTAAACGAAGCCATGAGTGCTGGCATCGACCGACTAAATACGAAGGATGAACCACGCATATTTCAGGAAAGCGTAGGAGCGGAATTCGGGTTTGAAGGCATCGATCCAGAGCGAGGGGAGCTGTTCAATGCTGGTGCTCAATTGAAACGAATTTGGGAGGCGCAGAAAAACACTACCGTTCCGTAAGCATTTCTTTCATCCAGTCTGAATAATGAATAACATTAAATCCCAGTCTAAGGTCAGCGCCAAAAAGAAGAATAAAGTGCCGTCAGGCTATAGCACAGATGCAAAATTCCAATGGGCTACGGTCGACTTTGGGGAAAAGGCCGCCGATTGGGCCGAACTTGCCACTCAATATATGGAGTTTTGCAGTAAGTCGAGGGGAGGGGCTTATGGGCCTAAGCTGCATGGGATCAGTATTTTTATACGGCGTTATATCGCTGCGCATGGCTTGTGGGATCCAGCTGCTATTCTTATAGGAAAGAGAGAAGAGAATCTACCTGTTATATTGGGGGACTCAAAACCTGCATTATACCCGATCAAAATGGGTTCGATCGTTTTCAAAAATCGTATCATAGAATTCTTAGATTGGATTATCGAAAATGATCCGCGAAAAAGATTTGGAACATGGGATGACGGACAGTTTTTGAAAAGAAAAGATTGTAGAAATCCTTTCAGCAAAGGGGATTTTGCCGGCATTCCTAAATTTCTTGAGACCGATAAGACTCCTCTACCTTGGAAAATTCTTTGTGATCTTAGGGAAAAATTGGTGCCAGGCCTCCATTTTAGTGACTGGGAATGGGCGATTAAGCTTCGTGGTGTGAATGGAGGCACTCAATCTGGAGATTGGTTCGAGGTGACCGATCGAGAAATAATCAAACTGATAGACTTGAAGCCGGGAGATTCCGGCTATGATCCAGATCTGGTGATGCGTCGCAGGATGGCACCAGTATACACGGCGTCGGGTTATGCGAAGGAAAAATGGGATCGTATAACTAAAAAGAGCTACACTGTTAAGCGTGAGATTGTAGAAATATGGTCTCCTATGCGAACGCTCGCGATATACACAAAGTTGGAGATCTGTGCGCGCACCTTTCAGGTGAGAACACTGAATAGCGGTGAAACGGATCTAGAGAGAGTCGAACTGGTTGATAATATCATCGATGGAAAGCCGCATCCTAAGTTTGTTTGGCGAGCAAATCCTCATAGGGATAGACTCTTAAAAAAACTGAGTGAGCATGAGCGTAAGCAGGTTCTGGGGAGCCTTGGGGTGTTTCGCTCTTTCACGGATCGTTTCGCTGAGGACCGGCTTACTGGTCTTTTTTTTACATCCAATAAGACGGGCGATATAGGAAAGGATCCGGCCAGTCGCGGTTATTTTATGCCTTGGCAGAACGACACGTTACTGCGCTGGCTAATCAAGGGCCGTAACTGGCAGGAGAAATATAATCCTGTGGAAGGGCCTGTGCGATGGGAAGTGGGCACCCATAGGCACTATGGCTATAAGATCAATCCTGCTGATCTTAAATCATTTCCTCCAACATGTTTTCTCTTTCGAGACGCGAGTGCACTTAATCCGCCCGCCATCAGCGCATCATCTCAGCGATGGACGAAAGATGACCACGCTTTACCGATCTCTAAACAAGCATTGGACAAAGCGTGGGCGAAACTCCTTATCGCTTATCAGCGTGAGCTAAAAGCTCAAGGTGTTAAGTGTGGAGGTAGGCCTATCGATTTCATTAAAAAATATCATAAGAAAGAGTCGGGAGCTACAACGAGGCACCCACTGCATTCTTTGCGGGTTTCGCTAATAAGCGCTTGGGCTATGGAGGGAAACGTCCCGTTGGCCGTTTTGCAAAAAATCGCAGGCCATGCGTGCCTGAAGATGACTCTACATTATACTAAAATAAACGAGTCCTTCGCCAATAACGAATTGAGGAAGGCGATTGAGAAACTGGATCGAGATAAGAATGAGCATTACATAAATTGGCTAGCGAATGCTTCAGTTAGTGAGATTTCCTCGCGATTGGTGCCGCTTGATGATGCATCGATGCGAACAGTGATGGATGAAGATCCGGCGCGACGTAGCCCCTATGCTTGGCTATTGGTCCATGACGGTTGGTGTCTTGCAGGCGGAAATACCACACCCAGCGTGGGGGCCAATCATAAGATGCCTGGGTGCTATAACGGCGGGAAGCTTCTGGCAGGATCAGGAACAAAATCCATGGATATTCATGAAGCAATCCCTCCCCGCAAGTGCGCGGAATGTCGGTGTCGGTGGTTGGTGACGGGCCCCTCATTTCTTGAAGCTTTGCGAGCAAAATTCGACTCCAAGGGTAGAATTCTGGGCGAACTTGAAGGCCTTAAAAAGCTTACTGAGGAAAAATTGAACGGGATTAAGGACGCACGTTACGACACACAGAAACTTGGCCTCCCATTTGATGATAAAGAATTAATTCGCACCCAGACATTGCTCGAGCGGCAGGAAGTTGACGCAATGCGAGCGCTTGATGAGGTCAGTAGTGTTGCATATGTTGTTGGAAGGTGTCTTGAGGTTTTAGAGACGCAAAAGCAGGATGCCTCTGCTGCCCAGCAACTATTGTCCTTGGGAACCAGCGCCGACGTAAAAGTGGCGATCGAAGGTCTCGATTCTGAATTACTGGCGGTGTCTGGAATTTGTATGGATGCTGAAATATATCCTGAACTAGAAGGTGATGCGACATCGGCAATTTACCGGCGTAGTCAGCTCTTTGACCAATTGCTCAGTCGGGAAAAAGGTCAGATTCCTCTGATGACTTTTGATCGTGCCTTGCAGCTAAAGATCGGGAATAAATATACGGAACAGATTATCATCGCGCAAGAAGCACAACTAACTTTTGCGAAAAAAACGGTGCCCCAAGGGGCGACAGCAATTCTTAATATTGCTATTTTTGCCGCCGAGGAGGCGCTCAAGCGGAAAGAACGAATTCCTGTTTACCTGCGTGAAGCGCTAAAGGTTGCTGACGCCCAATTGTGTTTGTCCGCGAACGGACGCCAGGCGTTATTGAAATGAAAAAAATACATCCAGATGTGATTCTAGGTCAGTTGAAACAAGGCAGAGAAAGCCCACGGCTGCTCCGTAACTTCGAAGTCATACATGAGATCTGTCGCGAATTGAGTGAAACGTCTGGAGCGAAGACATACACTCCTGCGGCCGTGGGACGAATTAGCGAAGCGCGAGGTGGGCCCAGCCTGAACACATTGTATTCTCCGAAAGGAAAACACTTTCGAGAGTTGATGACTGCTTGGGACGAGTGGAGTGCCGAGAAGCCCAAAGAATCTTCGGAAAAAACAGAATCTCCGCTCGGGCGGGATAATGACGTCTTAGAGAAAATCGATGACATCGTTCTTCGCTCGTATGTGGGCATTGTTATGGCAGATCGGCGTCGTCTGAGAGGCGAAGTCAGGGCTCTGCGTTCGTTGTCAACGGGTGTGCCCGTGATCGATGTGCGTCCAAGACTAGTGGAGGTTGGGGCGAAATTTTTGGAGACCCGTTCCGAGCTTACCGACGATGAGAAAGAGGCTCTTCTGAGCATAAGCACTGGCAGTTGGTTGGCGACGAAGAATCTAAAAGAGGGTTTGCGCGGTGAGGTGCTCACTGATGACGGAAAGATTATTTTCCCTCGTGGAACTTTGCCCGCTATACGGAAACTTTTTACGGATCAAGCTGGGGACTAGTGCCCGTATATCTCCTGCCTGCGGCGGAACGCCACGCCTCCGCCTTCGAGTATTTTGAGCACGGCGGCCTTCGTCTCGGTCTTATCTATAGCGCCGCGGTCGAACGCCTGCCCGCCATCGTCCGCGCGCCGCATCGGGAGCAACAGCTCCGCGTCCCCGAGCACCGCGATGTTTGCGTTGTGCGTGACGAGCACCACCTGCCGCCTTTCCTTAATCGCACGCAGGACCTTCACGACGGCCGAGAAGATGAAGGCATTGTCGAGATCGTCCTCCGGCTGGTCAATGATGAGCGGGATATTGGACTCCGCGAGCATCGCAATCGTGAGCATGATCGTGTGCTTCTGGCCGTCGGAAAGCTGGTTTACGGGGATGGTCTTAACCGCCGTGCCCTTGGTCTTTACCGTAATGACCGGGCAAGGGGCCTTCCACATCGCTTCGAGAGCGTGCAGCTTGTCGTAAAAGAAAAGTTTTTTACATAATTCCTGAGCCCATGCCGCATCCATGCCTCCGGCGGCGGTGATCGCCACCTGGTCTTGATTCCAGACAAGCTTTGCCAAGTCGGAGGGAAACATCTTCGAACAGAGCGCCGCTGCAGCGTCCTCCCTGAAGTGGGTGCCCTGCATCGCGTCCAAGATAAATTCCTTGAACTCGTCGATGATGCCGGACGGCTCGTAGTGAACGTAGACGAGGTAGTCCTGAATGGTCTTGCTCAGGTTCTGATTGATTGACGCCAACTGGGCCTTTCGCCGCTGGGTTATCTCCCCTCGGACTGCCGCTAGGGAATCTAAGTAGTCCGTGCGGTCTTTGCGCAGCTGTTTAAGCTGTGGGGACTGCCCGTTGATCTTAGTGATCTCGAGCGCGAGCGCGGTCTTCTGCTTGAGGAGCGCGTTAAGCTCCACGATATTTCCCGCGAGGCCCTTCTTCTGGAGGTCGATTATCTTCCCATTTAGTTTTGCCTCTAGAGCCGATTGCGCGGTCCTCAGCTCGGCGAGCGCCGCGGTAACGGCGTCAGATTCCGTCTTCAGGGCGGCATTGATCTCCTTTGCCTTCACCGCGAGCATGGCGTTAACTCTGTCTATCGTTTCCTTCACCTTGAGGAGCGCCGCGGCGCTCTCCGGCGAAGCAGTTATCGGCTTCGCGACGGCCTCAATAGCCGCGTAGTCACGCTCAAGGACTGAAAGCGAGATTCCCAGCTTGTAGCTGTCCCGCACCTCGGCCAGCGATGTGCCTAGGCTCTTCTCGCCCGTGAGCTGGCCCTGCTCGGCGGCGATTTCTTTGAGCTTTCCCTCCTCCGCAATCGCAAGCTTCTTGTTAACCTCGCCAAGTAGCCGGTTCTTCTCCTTCAGCTGTGCCGAACTCCCTTCAAGCGGGATGAGCTGCGCGCTATTCTGTGCGAGCGCCGCTACCAGTTGGGTTTCCTTGCTGAGCAAATCCGATAGGGTGAGGTGTCGGTCTAGGAACTCCTGCAGGAGAAGCGGGTTTTTTAACGGGTTGTCGGCGACCTCGGCCAGTTCGCCCTGCCGGTAATACTCAACCCTGAATGCATCTAGGGGCACATCGACGATGGTGCCCTCGTCCTTTGCCTTAACGATAGGCCGCCCACCTTGCACGCGTTCGTAACGGTAACGAGTATCGTTCTCGTCTTCGCAATACACGACGACCGTCCCCGGACAGTTGTCGTGTTCCTCCAGCTCGTCGTCGATACCGAGGCCGTGAGCCAGCGTCTTGAGAGCAGAGGACTTTCCGGTGCCCCGTCCTCCGATGAAGCAATTGAGGTTGTTGCTGAAGTGATATGTTTCTCCGTCGAGGAATCCGCCCGAGACGTGCATGCCGAGGATGCGCGGCAAGGATCTTGGGATCGTAGCAACTGCGCGAACGCGCGCGTCGGGGTCTATCAGCGCGATGCGGAACGCGTCGAAAGTCAGCTCGTTCAGCTTGAACCGGGTGAGTAGCTTGCCAGCGCGGCCGGCGACGAATGCATTAAGCGAATGCGCGTCTGATCCTTGGACATGGGCGAGTTCGGGGCGTCCCATCGTGGCGGAAGACTCTACACGGGCGGCACAGAGCTTTCTCCGATTCGCGCCCTCATCGGTTGCCTCGTCTGTGTCGGAATACCAGCAGAGATGCGCCGCGTCGTCGCATTCGAGCCCGTAGAGGCCCGGGCTAAGCAGCACGTCTTTCTTCCAATTCTGGTAGCCTGGCGTGAACATCTCGAAGCCGCTCTTCGCGCGGTCAATGTGCGCCGCGATTGAGATACAGCCGAGGTGAGCCGCTTCCTTGATTACGTCTGCCATCGACATCGCCGTGTGCGCGTCTTGATCGCCTGGTTTTCCCACGAGGTTGATTTTCCCTAGCAGGTTCCGTATCGCGATTGCCTTGTCGGGCGCAGCGTAAACGAGCAAATGGCCGTTCGCCGTGGAAATCTCTACGCCTGCTAACACCAAAAGTTGGCCGGAATATTTCTGCGCGTATTCTATGGACTTCTGCGTATTCGTGTCGGCGTTGTGATCGGTGATGGCGAGAATGCTTATCCCTAGCTTAACCGCTCCGTCCACAATCGCCTCGATGGTCATCGTGGCGTCTTTCACGTCGTGGGAGCCGCCTAAAGAATGGACATGTAGATCGGCGTTAAAGAACTGAGCTCCGTTGTCGGCCTTTTCGATGTCCTTAAACGTGATTGGCATAGGGTGATGCCAATAGCTTGAGTTGCTGCTGATCTTTTGGCCATCAAATCTCGCTCTCACCATCCGGGCCTCTCGATCATGTTGTATAAGGGACGGTGTGATTCATGGTTAAATGGGTCGGGTTCCCCCACCTTTTGCGGACATATTTAACCTGTCCTGCCGGACAAGTTATGTGTCACTCGCTACACGGGGGTTCGCCTCGTGCGAATGTGTCCAAGCACAAAAAACCCGGGGTGCTTAAGCCCCGGGTCTAATGCTGCGGAATGGTCGACCGCGGTATTTGTTACCGCAATCTTATCACTCGGATTCTCCAGTTACGGTCGTGCCGCCGGTGACAGTGACCTTTTCCAAAATTGCCTTTTGGAGTTCTGCGGCAAGTTCCGGTTTTTCGCGCACAGCTTGCTTGGCGGCATCGCGACCTTGGCCGATGAGATTGCCTTGGTAGGAAATCCAGGCGCCTTTTTTCTCGAGGATCTTGTGCTCTATGCCGAGGTCGATGATCGAGCCAGAGGCCGAGATGCCCTCGTCATACATGATGTCGAACTCGCACTCGGTGAAGGGCGGAGCGACTTTATTTTTGACAATCTTGATTTTGGTGCGGTTGCCAATGACCTTCCCGTCCGGGGTCTTGATCTGGTCCTTGCGACGGATGTCGATACGAACCGAGGAAAAGAACTTGAGGGCACGGCCGCCGGAGGTGGTTTCAGGGCTGCCGAACATGACGCCAATTTTTTCGCGAATCTGGTTCGTGAAAATGCAAACACACTTGGTCTTGCTGACTACAGCGGTGAGGCGACGCATCGCTTGAGACATCAAGCGGGCTTGGCTGCCCATGGTCATGTCTCCCATCTGACCGTCGAGTTCGGCCTTGGTGATCAAGGCAGCGACAGAGTCGAGGACGATCACACTAACCGCATTGGAGCGGATGAGTGTTTCCATGATGTTGAGTGCGTCTTCACCGGAGTCGGGTTGGGAGACAAGGAGATCATCGAGCTTAACTCCGACGACGCGCGCGTATTTGGGGTCCAAGGCGTGCTCAACGTCGATAAAGGCTGCGAGTCCGCCGCGGCGTTGTGCCTCCGCAATGACGCTCAAGCAAAAGGTTGTTTTTCCGGAACTTTCCGGACCAAAACACTCGACTATGCGTCCGATCGGAAGGCCGCCAACGCCGAGACAAAGGTCAATGGCCAGCGATCCGGTAGAAAGCGTTTCCACTTTCATCTTAGAGTTATCGCCCAATCGCATGATTGAGCCATCGCCGAATTGTTTGGTGATGGCGCTAACGGCGAGCTCAACATTTTTATCGCGCACGGCTGTCTGGTTTGGAGTGCCGACGGCCGAAGAAGACTTGGTGTCGATGGTTTTTGTGGGAGTGGCTTTGGACATTTTTTAAAGGCTTTAAGTCTGGGATAGGTGAGTTTTCGCACTCACTTATTATAAGTGTGAGGTATGGGCTCTTAGTTATGGCATACCACCACCGACTCGTAGGGATTCTTTGCCCAAGTATGGATTTTGGGGGCTAATTTGATCTCGATGATGCGGCCGCGGGGCAGTCCGCCGCCGCCGAGGCACAGGTCGATGGCGAGGGAGCCGGTGGAGACGGTTTCGACGGCGAGCTTGTTGTTGTCGCCAAGGCGCATGATGGAGCCTTCGCCGAACTGTTTGGTGATGGAGCTCAGGGCGAGCTCGACGTTTTTGCGGGCGGCGGCGTCGGGGGCGATGACGGCGGGGGCGGCGGAGGCGGTCTTGGCGGGAGCGGCTTTGGACATGATGCGATGGGAGCTGACGGTGTTATTTTAGTGTTTGAGGAAGCGGGGCGATCGCCCCGCTGCTGAGGGCGCCAACGTGAAGGGCGCCCGTTGGCGGAAGCAAGCCAAGCGTGGGGAATGCGGCGATTTTTACAGGGACGCATGCTGTGAATTGTGTCGAACTCGCAGGGACGCTTATAATTAGGCGTCTTGTTTCGATTTGAAGGGTCGATGCTCGACTATTTTCCACGAGGCTTGTTGCTAGCGGATGTCGCCCGAGGACGGCGGATGGTCGCGGGCGGATTTCAACCCCCAGCATTCACACATATGGCCCTGATCATTCTTTTCACCGTGCTCTCGATCGTCGCGCTTGGCGCCTCGTTCTTGGTGGCTTTGCCGGCCGCGGGTCGCGCAGCCTTGATGACATTGGCGGCGTCGTTTTTCGTGTTCGGTTTGGTCGTCGGATCATCCGTGGTGATTGATGAGAACGAGGTCGGCATCGTGCACCGACAGTTTTTCGGCAATCCGCTTCCCACGGGCCAGATTATCGCGCGCGACGGTGAGATGGGTCCGCAGGCCGAGATTCTCGGCCCGGGCTGGCACTTCGGTTACTATCCGTTCACCTATCAGGTGCGCATCGACCGTGTCATCACAGTGCCGGCGGGCCAAGTGGGCTTCGTCACCGCACGGGACGGCCAGTCGCTGCCCGAAAACGAGATGTTCGCGCCTGCATGGGACAGCGCCCAGGACATGCTCAATCCCACGACCTTTCTGGCCAAGGGAGGCCGTCGCGGTCCGCAGACGACCATCCTCACGCCCGGCACTTATCGCTACAACACGGCCCTTCACGAGGTGACCGCGATCCCGGCGCTGCAGGTGGCGGCCGGCACCGTGGTGGTCATCAAGAGCAACTCCGGCCTGCGTTCGACCCCCGGCGAAGGCCGGGTTGATCTGGTGAACGGCGTGCCGCTCGTGCCCCGGGACCATATCGGCGTCTGGGCCGAGCCGCTCATGCCCGGCGGGTATTATCTGAACAGTTACGCCTACGTCCCGACCGTGGTCAAAACGACCCAGCGCACCTACACGTATCAGGCGTCCTCCTCCGGCAAGCCGCCGGCTGCCGTGCGCGCCGCCAAAAACGCCCCCGCCGCGGCCTCCGGCTCGGACGACTGGTCGGTGTCGGTTCGTTCCAAGGACGGGTTCTCATTCCCCGTCGATGTGCGCGTGGCCTGCGCGGTGGAGGCGAAGAACGCCCCTTATCTGGTCGCGTTGCTCGGCAACCCCGACGCCGTGGTCCAGGACGAACAGGAGGATGAAAAACTGGAGGTGCTGGAGGCCCGCATCATTCTGCCCGCCGTGCGCGCCATCTTCCGCAACGTTGCCGAGACGATGAACGCCCTTGAGTTCGTCAACCGCCGCAGCGAGATCGAGGCCATCGCCACCCAGCGCATCACCGCCGAGCTCGCCCGCTACCGGGTGACGTGCGACGGTGTTTACGTGGGCAACATCCACCTCGATGCCAGCCCGGCCGGCCAGCAGCTCCTCGCCACGCAGACGGATCGCGAGGTCGCGCTGAACCAGCAAAAGCTCTATGAGCAGCAGAAGCAGGCGGAGGTCTCCCGTGCGCAGTTCGTGCGCGCCCAGGAGGAGGCCGAGCAGCAGCGGCAGCTCGCCGCCGCGGAATACAAGGTTCGGGTCGAGGGCGAGAACGCCAAGTCCCAGGTCGCGCGCGCGAAGGGTGAGGCCGAGTCGCAGGTCATCATCGGCGAGGGCCGGGCCAAGGCTTACAAGCTGCTGGTGGAGACGCTCGGCCAGCAACAGGTCGCGCAGCTCGAGATCCTCAAGCTCGTCGTTGACGGCAAAGTGCAGATCACCCCGCAGGTCATGGTCTCGACGCCGGGCGGCGGAGGCGCCATGGATGCGCTTGCCGGGACGATTCTTCGCCAGGCGGTGACGCCGGCCCAGCCTTCCGTGACCAAGTAACCTTTTTCTCCCCATCCATCATGCGCCTACTCCTCTTCGTTTCGGTCTTGGGCATCCTTGTCAGCATAGCCGTGCTGATCATTGTCATCATCAAGGCCAAAAAAGACACCGACGCCCCCAAGAGCCCGAAGGACAAGTAGTCTTGGCTGTCCGGCGACGGTCTTCGTGATCGTTCGCCGAGGGGGCAGGGCGGGGCGGGTGGCTTTGGCCTCGCCCTGTGTGGGCGCTCAGTGTCCCCCGGGAGGCACGCCGCTGCCGGGCTTGAAGGCGGTGGCGAAGTAGATCGCGCCGATGATGAAGGCGAAGCTCACCGCGTAGTTCCACGTGAGTTTTTCCTTCAGGACCAGCCACGCGAAGCCGACGAAGACGCTCAGCGTGATCGCCTCCTGGATGATCTTGAGTTGGTAGCCGGTGAACGTGCCGCTCAGGTAGCCCATGCGGTTGGCCGGCACCATCAGGCAGTATTCGAAGAACGCGACTCCCCAGGAAAACAGGATGATCCAGAGCACGGATTTGCCTTCGAGAAACTTGAACTTCAGGTGCCCATACCAGGCGAGCGTCATGAAGATGTTGGAAGCCACCAGTAGGAGAATGGTTTTCATGAGAAACAGGTGTCGCGACGCCGGCCAGTGGAGCCGTGCGGGCGGCGGTTGCAACTGTTACGCGCAAACCGCCCGCCCTGCGCAACCTTTCGCTTGAACGGCTGCAAACGCGTCGTAATGGTTGCCAAGTCTTTCCCCCTAAATTTGCTCAAAGCATGAAAATCAAAGCTTACCTGAAGCCGTCCTGCGGCTGGTCCAACGGTGTCCGCACCATCATGCGCAAATACAACCTGCCGTATGAGGACATCGACATCATCAACAACCGTAACAACTACGCGGAGATGGTGGCGAAGTCCGGCCAGCCCCTGTCGCCCTGCGTCGAGATCGACGGCGTGATGCTGGCCGACATCTCCGGCGAAGAGGTTGAGAACTACCTTCTTTCCAACGATCTGGTGAAGCCCACCGACCGCCCCGTCGATGCGCCGACCAACGCCGGCTGTTCCGACGAGGAGCATGCCAAGATGGCCACCAAGACCGTCCGCTTCTTCTGAAGCGTTTCTTCGCCCCCGATTTTTTCGACATCAAGCGACCTCACCAACGAGGTCGCTTTTTTTTACCCCGGTCCGTCCGTCTCCACTAGTCCCCATCGGCCTGGCTAATAAACCAAGCCGCCCGTCCGAATTCCTTTTCCACCCCGCCTGCCTCGTTTGCTTAACTGAGTCCGCATTACGTCGTGAATAATCCCGCTTCTTCCGCCTCCTCCCTGTCTCCTCGCAAACCTGCCGCCGGCCGTCCCGCCAAACAGGGACTCTACGATCCGTGGTTCGAGCACGACGCGTGCGGCGTCGGCTTCGTCGCCGACCTCAAGGGGCGCGCCTCCCACGACCTCGTGCGCAAGGGCATCCAGGTCCTCGAAAATCTCGACCATCGTGGCGCTGCCGGCAGCGAGCCCAACACCGGTGACGGCGCCGGCATCCTGATCCAGGTTCCGCACGCGTTCTGCGTCGATGTTGCCAAGAAGGCGCGCATCACGCTCCCCGCCGTCGGTCATTACGGCACCGGCCTCGTTTTCCTTCCCCGCAACGCCACCCAGCGCCGTAAGGTCGAGGAGAAGATCGCCGCCGTCGTCCAGAGCGAGGGGCTCGAATGCCTCGGCTGGCGCACCGTCCCGACCGACAACGCGTCCCTCGGCGAGACCGCCAAGGCCAGCGAGCCGTTCATTCGCCAGCTCTTCATCGGCCGTCCCGCCGAACTGACCACCGAGCTGGCCTTCGAGCGCAAGCTCTACGTCGTGCGCAAGCGCGCCGGTGCCGAGGTCCGCTCCGAGGGCCTGCTGGGCGCCGACGTCGTCTATTTCCCCAGCCTCTCGTCCCGCACGATGGTTTACAAAGGCATGCTGCTCACCACGCAGCTCGCGACGTATTTCCCGGACCTGCAAAACCCGCTCATGGCCACCGCCATCGCGCTGGTTCACTCGCGTTTCTCGACCAACACCTTCCCGAGCTGGGACCGTGCGCATCCGTATCGCTACGTCGCGCACAACGGCGAGATCAACACCCTCCGCGGCAACATCAACTGGATGCACGCCCGCCAGGCCCATTTCGTCTCCGACGCCTTCGGCGACGACATCCAAAAGATCCTCCCCGTCATCAACCCCAACGGCTCCGACTCGGCGATGTTCGACAACACGCTCGAGCTGCTCCACCTCGCCGGCCGCTCCCTGCCGCACGCGGTGATGATGATGATCCCCGAGCCGTGGTCGCACCACCAGACCATGGACGACGCCCGCGAGGCGTTTTACCAATACCACGCATGTCTCATGGAGCCGTGGGACGGTCCCGCCGCCATGACGTTCACCGACGGCCATGTCATCGGCGCCGTTCTTGATCGCAACGGTCTTCGTCCCGCCCGCTACTACGTCACCACCGACGGTCTCGTCGTCCTCGCCTCCGAGGCCGGCGTGCTCGACATCCCCGCCGCCGACATCGTCGAAAAGGGCCGCCTCCAGCCCGGCCACATGTTCCTCGTGGACACCGTGCAGGGCCGCATCGTTCCCGACGAGGAGATCAAGCGCCAGCTCGCCGCCGAGTTCCCCTACCGCCAGTGGCTCAACGAGCACCTCGTCCACCTCGACGATCTGCCCGCCGCCCCCGAGTTGCCCGCGCCCGACCGCGACACGCTTCAGCAGCGCCAGCTCGCCTTCGGCTACACGCATGAGGACGAACGCGCCATCCTCACGCCCATGGCGCGCGACGGCGTCGAGGGCGTCGGCTCGATGGGCAACGACACGCCCCTCGCCGTCCTCTCCAACAAGCCGCGCCTGCTCTACGATTATTTCAAGCAGCTCTTCGCGCAGGTCACCAATCCGCCCATCGACTGTATCCGCGAGGAGATCATCACCTCCGCCGAGACCCGCCTCGGCTCCGAGGGCAACCTGCTGCGGCCCGGTTCCACCGCCTGCCGCCGCGTCGAGCTCGACCTGCCCGTCCTCACCAACGAGGAGTTCGCCAAGGTCCGCCGCATGGCGCTCCCGGGCCTCAAGGTCGACGTGCTCCCCATCCTCTTCCGCGTCTCCCGCGGCGAGAAGGGTCTCGACAAGGCCATGGAGGAACTCTGTGTCCTCGCCCGCCGCGCCATCGAGGACAACGAGGTCAACGTCCTCATCCTCTCCGACCGCGGCGTGAACAAGGACTACGCGCCCATCCCCGCGCTCCTCGCCGTCGCCGGCCTGCACCACTACCTCATCCGCGAGGGCCTGCGCACCCAAGTCTCCATCGTGCTCGAAACCGGCGAAGCCCGCCAGGTTCACCACATGGCGCTCCTCATCGGCTACGGCTGCAGCGCGATCAATCCCTACCTCGCGTTCGAGACCATCGACGAACTCATCCACGAAGGCCTCCTGTCCGGCGTCGATCACAAGACCGCCTGCAAGAACCTCGTCAAAGCCACCGCCAAGGGTGTCGTGAAGGTTGCCTCGAAGATGGGCATCTCCGCCATCCAGTCCTACCGCGGCGCCCAGGTGTTCGAGGCCGTCGGCCTCCGCCAGGATGTGATCGACCACTACTTCACCTGGACCCCTTCGCGCGTCGGCGGCATCGGCCTCGACGTCATCGCGCAGGAGGTGCTCATGCGCCATCGCGACGCCTTCGGCGAACGCAACCTCCACGACCACGCGCTCCCCGCCGGCGGACAGATGAAGTGGCGCAGCGACGGCGAATACCACCTGTTCAACCCCGAATCGATCCACGCGCTGCAAAAGTCTGTGCGCACCGGTGACTACAAGGTCTTCAAAGCCTACTCCGCGCTCGTCAACGACCAGTCGAAGAACCTCTGCACGCTCCGCGGCATGCTCGACTTCAAACCCTCTGATGCGATTCCCCTCGAGGAGGTCGAGTCCGTTGAAAAGATCCTCGCCCGCTTCAAGACCGGCGCGATGTCCTACGGCTCCATCTCCAAGGAGGCGCACGAGACGCTCGCCATCGCGATGAACCGCATCGGTGGCAAATCCAACACCGGCGAAGGCGGCGAAGATCCCGAGCGTTTCATCCCGTTGCCCAACGGTGATTCCAAGAACTCCGCCATCAAGCAGGTCGCCTCCGGCCGCTTCGGTGTCACCAGCCACTACTTGGTCAACGCCCGCGAAATCCAGATCAAGATGGCCCAGGGCGCGAAGCCCGGCGAGGGCGGACAACTCCCCGGCACCAAGGTTTATCCGTGGGTCGCCAAGACCCGCCACACCACCGCCGGCGTCGGCCTCATCTCGCCGCCTCCGCACCATGACATCTACTCCATCGAGGATCTCGCCGAATTGATCCACGATTTGAAGAACGCCAACCGCCGCGCCCGCGTCAGCGTGAAGCTCGTCGCCGAGGTCGGCGTCGGCACCATCGCCGCCGGCGTCGCCAAGGCCCACGCCGATGTCGTCCTCATCTCCGGACACGACGGCGGCACCGGCGCCTCGCCGCAGAATTCCATCTGGCACGCCGGCCTGCCGTGGGAACTCGGTCTCGCCGAGACCCACCAGACGCTCGTCCTGAACAACCTCCGCTCGCGCATCGCCGTCGAGACCGACGGCCAGCTCAAGACCGGCCGCGATGTCATCATGGCCGCGTTGCTCGGCGCCGAGGAATTCGGTTTCGCCACCGCCCCGCTCGTCGCCACCGGCTGCATCATGATGCGTGTTTGTCATTTGAATACATGTCCGACCGGCGTCGCCACGCAGGACCCGCGCCTCCGCGAGAAATACACCGGCAAGCCCGAGCACGTCGTGAACTTCATGACGTTCATCGCGCAGGAGGTCCGCGAGATCATGGCGCAGCTCGGCTTCCGTACCGTCGAGGAGATGATCGGCCGCACCGACCGTCTCGAGCCGCGCAAGGCCATCACCCACTGGAAGGCCAAGGGCATGGATTTCTCCAGCCTGCTCTACTCGCCCGACACCGGCCCCGAGGTCGGCCGCTTCTGCCAGCAGTCGCAGGATCACGGACTCGAGAAGTCCCTCGACCTCACGGCGCTCCTCAACGTCTGCTCCCCCGCCATCGAGCGCGGCGAGAAGGTCGTGGCCGAGCTCCCCGTTAAAAACGTGCACCGCGTCGTCGGCACCATCACCGGCAGCGAGGTCACCCGCAAATACGGCGCGGCCGGCCTGCCCGAGGACACCATCGACATCCGCTTCACCGGTTCCGCCGGCCAGTCGTTCGGCGCGTTCATGCCGAAGGGCATGACCTTCCGCCTCGAGGGCGACGCCAACGACTACGTCGGCAAGGGCCTCTCCGGCGGCAAGATCATCGTGCGCGCCCCGGCCAACGCGGGTTTCAAGCCCTCCGAAAACATCATCATCGGCAACGTCGCCCTCTACGGTGCCACCGGCGGCGAACTCTACGTCGGCGGCCGCGCCGGCGAGCGATTCGGTGTGCGCAACTCCGGCGTCACCACCGTGGTCGAGGGCGTGGGTGACCACGGCCTCGAATACATGACCGGCGGCAAGGTCGTCGTGCTCGGCCCCACCGGCCGCAACTTCGCGGCCGGCATGTCCGGCGGCGTCGCCTACGTCCTCGACACGGCCGACCTGCTCAAGGGCAACGTGAACCTCTCGATGGTCGCCCTCGAGAAGATCGAAACGCCCGAAGAACTCGCCGAGGTCCGCGCGCTCGTCCAGCGCCAGGCCGACTACACCGGCAGCGCCCGCGCCAAGGAGGTGCTCGCTGCCTGGGATGCGCTCGCGCCGAAATTCGTCAAGGTCATGCCCAAGGATTACAAGCGCATGCTCGCCTGCATCGAAAAGGCGAAGTCCCAGGGCCTCACCGGCGAGGAAGCCATCATGGCCGCCTTCGAGGAAAACGCCCGCGACACCAGCCGCGTCGGCGGAAATTAATTCAACCAAAGTAGCGAGTAGTGAGTAGCGACTAGCGAGCATCCCAAACCGCAATCCCGCTTCCTACTACTCGCTACCCACTACCCGCTACTCGCTACTTTTTTAATACCATGGGCAAACCCACCGGCTTCCTCGAATACCTCCGCGAAATCCCCGCCGACCGTCCGCCGCTTGAGCGCGTGCGCGACTGGAACGAATTCCACCTCCACATGGAGGAGAAAAATCTCCGCAACCAGGGCGCGCGTTGCATGGATTGCGGCGTCCCGTTCTGCCACACCGGCAAACTCATCAGCGGCATGGCGTCCGGCTGCCCGATCAACAACCTGATCCCCGAGTGGAACGACCTCGTTTTCCGCGGACTCTGGCAGGAGGCGCTCGAGCGCCTGCACAAGACGAACAACTTCCCGGAGTTCACCGGCCGCGTGTGCCCCGCTCCGTGCGAGGGCTCTTGCGTCCTCGGCATCAACGAGCCGCCCGTCACCATCAAGAACATCGAGTATTCGATCATCGAGAAGGGCTGGGACGAGGGCTGGGTCGTCCCCAATGCCCCGAAGGTTCGCACCGGAAAAAAAGTCGCCGTGATCGGCTCCGGTCCCGCTGGTCTTTCCGCCGCTGCCCAGCTCAATGCCGCCGGCCACGCCGTCACCGTCTTCGAGCGCGCCGACCGTCCGGGTGGCCTCCTCATGTATGGCATCCCCAACATGAAACTGGACAAGAAGGCTGTCGTGCTTCGCCGGATACAGCTCATGGAGCAGGAGGGCGTGAAGTTTGTGTGCAACGCCAACGTCGGCGTCACCCACGACGCCGCGCAGCTCCGCAAGGACTTTGATTCCATCGTCATCTGCACCGGAGCCACGCTCCCGCGCGACCTGCCGATCGAGGGCCGCGCGCACGGCGGCATCCACTTCGCGATGGAGTTCCTCACCGCCAACACCCAGGCCGTGCTCGACGGCGCCGACGCCGCGATCAGCGCCAAGGACAAGGATGTGATCGTCATCGGCGGCGGCGACACCGGCACCGACTGTGTGGGCACCTCGCTCCGCCACGGTTGCAAGAGCGTCACCCAGATCGAGATTCTCCCGAAACCTCCGCTGGAGCGCAGCGCCGACAATCCCTGGCCGGAGTGGCCCAAGACCTACAAGATGGACTACGGTCAGGAAGAGGCTGCCGCCCGCTACGGCGCCGATCCGCGCGTTTATCTGACCACGGTGAAAAAGTTCAACGCCGACGCCTCCGGTCGCGTCGAGTCGCTCGTCACCGTCGAGATCAAGTGGGGCAAAAACGACAAGGGCCAGTTCGTGCCCCAGGAGCAGCCCGGCACCGAAAAGACCCGCCCCGCCCAACTCGTGTTGCTGGCGATGGGTTTCCTCGGACCCGAACAGGCGCTCATCAAAGCCCTCACGCTCGACACCGATCCGCGCAGCAACATCAAGGCCGACCACAACGTCCACACCACGAACCTCCCGGGCGTGTTCGCCGCCGGCGACTGCCGCCGCGGCCAGAGCCTGGTCGTGTGGGCCATCAACGAAGGCCGAGCCGCCGCCCGCGAGTGCGACCGCTACCTGATGGGTGCCACCACCCTGCCGTAAGACCGGTTCGATCATAGGTCCTATAGGTCCCCTGAGAATCATGGGACCTATCCGTCAGCACTACCGCCCCTGCCTTCACCGGCCGGGGCTTTTTATTGCCGGTCGCTTGCTGGACTGGCCGCCCCGGCTAGATTTCGCTTGCGCAGCGTTTCCTCGGAATAACTAATCACGGGAATTTTGCGCACTCATCATCCGTATAAGCGGCGCGATTCATGCACTATCCGGGTCGGTTCGCCGACCTCCCTCCCTTTCGTTTTCCATGGCCAAGATCATACCGTCACCGCTCTATACACCTGAACAAGAACACGATGCCTGTGGCGTCGGGTTCATTGCGAAGCTGACTGGAGAACGTTCCTACGACGTTCTCAACCGCGCGATCACGGCCCTCAAAGCGCTCGCCCATCGCGGTGCCATCGACGCCGACGCGGTCACCGGCGACGGCGCCGGCATCCTCACGCAGCTCCCCGTCGAGCTGTTCAAGGACTACCTGGCCGAAAAAAAGAAGCCCCTGTTCAAGGACTCCGACCTCGGCGTCGGCATGATTTTCCTGCCGAAGGGCGACGAATACGCCCAGGCCCACGCCAAGAAGATCGTCGAGACCGCCGTGAAGGCCGAAGGTCTCGTCTGGCTCGGCTGGCGCGATGTCCCCACCGATTCCTCCTGCCTGGGTCGCAAGGCTCTCGAAACCCAGCCCCTCATCGTCCAGGCCCTCGTGGCCCGCAAGGACGAGATCAACGACGAGGAATTCGAGCGTAAACTCTTCCTCGCGCAAAACTCCGCCGAGAAGCAGGTCCTCGAGGCGAAGATCCCCGGCTTCTACGTGTGCTCGTTTTCGTCGCGCACGATCATCTACAAGGGCCTGCTCACGCCCCTCCAGCTCAAGAAGTATTTCGAGGACCTGAAGTCCCCGAAGTTCACCACGGCGTTCGCGGTCTTCCACCAGCGCTACTCGACCAACACGTTCCCCACGTGGCACCTCGCCCACCCGTTCCGCATGATGGCGCACAACGGCGAGATCAATACCATCCGCGGCAACCGCAACCTCATGCGCGCCCGCGAAAACTCCACCGCCTACGGCGTGTGGGGCGCCCGCTTCCCCGACCTGAAGCCGCTCGTGCAGCCGGGCATGTCCGACTCCGCCAGCTTCGACAACGCCCTCCAGCTCCTCACCCTCGGCGGCCGCAATCCCCTGCACGCCGCGATGATGATGATGCCGCCCGCCTGGGAGAAGGACAAGACGCTCTCCCCCGAGACGCGCGCGTTCTTCCGCTACCACGCCTGCATGATGGAGCCGTGGGACGGTCCCGCCGCCGTGGTCTTCACCGACGGCCGCACCATCGGAGCCGCCCTCGACCGCAACGGTCTCCGCCCCGCCCGCTACAAGATTTTCGACGACGGCTACTTCATCTTGGCCTCCGAAGCCGGCCTCGTGCACGACTTCCCCGGCAAGGTCGTCGAAGCCGGCCGCCTCGGGCCCGGCCGCATGCTCTCGCTCGATCTCGTCGAGCATAAGTTCTACCGCGACGAAGAGGTGAAGGCCAAGTTCACCGCCGACCCGCACTTCAAGCAGTGGTGCGAGGCCCACCTCGTCAACCTGCACAAGTCCGCCAAGGCCCCCGCCGCCGCCGAGCCGGTCGCGCCCGCCGTCGAGACCCAGATCGCCTTCGGTTGCGACAACGACGAAACCGAACTCGTCCTCACGCCGCTCGCCGAAGGCCTCGAGCCCACCGGCTCGATGGGTGACGACACGCCGCTCGCCGTCCTCTCCCGCCGCCCGCGCCTGCTCTACACCTACTTCAAGCAGCTGTTCGCGCAGGTCACCAATCCCCCGATCGACTCCATCCGCGAAAAGGCGGTCATGTCGCTCACCGGTTACCTCGGCGGACGCCTCGGCCTGTTCGAGGAATTCCCCGAGACCACCGGTTTCGTCGAACTCGACTCGCCCGTCCTCCTCGACCACGAGGTCGCCGCGCTCTTCGACGTCTCCTTCCTGAAGAACCGCGTCGTGCGCATCAGCGCGCTCTTCGACGCCGCCAAGGGCCCCGAGGGTCTTGAGGCCGCGTTGAAGGAACTCGCCGTGCGCGCCCAGGCCGCCGTCGAGCAGAACAACGCCAAGGTCCTCATTCTCTCCGACAAGGGTGCGTCCGCCGACAAGGTCGCCATCCCGATGCTCCTCGCCGTCGGCGCGGTCAACCAGCAGCTCGTGCGCTCCGGTCTCCGCCTCAAGTGCGACCTCGTCGCCGAGACCGGCGAAGCCCGCGACGTGCACCACCTCGCCACGCTCCTCGGCTTCGGCGTCAACGCCGTCAACCCCTACCTCGCGCTCGACCTCGTCGCCACGCTCGCCGCGTCCGGCAAGACGTCCAAGCCCGTCACCGCCGAGCAGGCCCGCCTCAACTACAAGACGGCCATCGACGCCGGCCTCCTCAAGGTCATGGCCAAGATGGGCATTTCCACGCTGCTCTCCTACCGCGGCGCGCAGATGTTCGAAGCCCTCGGCGTCTCCCACAAGGTCATCGAGGAGTGCTTCACCGGCACCCCGTCGCCCATCGGCGGCATCGGTTACGCGCAGATCGCTGAAGAGGCGCTCCGCCGCCACGCCAAGGCCTACACCGCCCCCGCCGAGCTCGGCAACGAGGGCTACTACCGCGTCAACAAGAAGGGCGAGGGCGAGTTCCACGGCTGGAACCCCAAGGTCGTCTCCGCGATGAACAAGTTCGTCCGCGCCGGCACTCCCGAGTCCTACAACGAGTGGAAGACCAACGCCGACGATCACCAGCCCGTCTCCATCAAAGACCTCCTCAAGATCCGCTTCGACAGCGCCAAGGCCGTCGCCATCGACGAAGTCGAGGGCATCGAGGAGATCCGCAAGCGCTTCACCACGGCCGGCATGTCCCTCGGCGCGCTCTCGCCCGAGATGCACGAGGCCCTCGCCATCGCGATGAACCGCATCGGCGGCAAGTCCAACTCCGGCGAAGGCGGCGAAGATCCCGACCGCTTCAACGTTCGCGAGAACGGCGACAACGCCAACTCCGCCATCAAGCAGGTCGCCTCCGGCCGCTTCGGCGTCACCGCCGCCTACCTCTCGTCCGCCAAGGAAATCGAGATCAAGATGGCCCAGGGCGCGAAGCCGGGCGAAGGCGGCCAGCTCCCCGGCGCCAAGGTAACTCCGCTCATTGCTCGTCTCCGTTACAGCGTGCCCGGCGTCACCCTCATCTCGCCTCCGCCGCACCACGACATCTACTCGATCGAAGACTTGGCCCAGCTGATCTTCGACCTGAAGGAAGTGAACCCGCGCGCCAAGGTCTGCGTGAAGCTCGTGTCCTCCTCCGGCGTCGGCACCGTCGCCGCCGGCGTGGCCAAGGCCTACGCCGACGTCGTCCTCGTCTCCGGCCATGACGGCGGCACCGGCGCCTCGCCGCTCGCCTCCATCAAGAACGCCGGCTCCGTCTGGGAAATCGGCGTCGCCGAGGCCCACCAGGTTCTGATGATGAACGGCCTCCGCGGCCGCGTCGTCCTCCGCACCGACGGCGGCATGAAGACCGGTCGCGACATCGTCATCGCCGCCCTGCTCGGCGCCGAGGAGTTCAACTTCGGCACCGCCGCCCTCATCGCCGGCGGCTGCGCCATGTTCCGTGTTTGCCATCTGAATACGTGCCCGGTCGGCGTCGCCACCCAGCGCGAGGACCTCCGCGCCAAGTTCCGCGGCAAGCCCGAGAACATCATCAACTTCTTCAACGCCGTCGCCGAGGACGTCCGCCACTACCTCGCCAAGCTCGGCGCCCGCAACCTCAACGAGATCATCGGCCGCGTGGACCTGCTCGAGCAGATCGACGATCCCGCCAACCCGAAGACCAAGTTGGTCAACCTCGCCGGCCTCCTCCACAACCCCGATCCTTCGGGCGAGATGGACCGCTACCACACCCGCGAGCGCAACGAGCGCTTCGGCGGCGAAGGCTCGCTCGACGAGGCCATCCTCCAGGAAGCCCGCGACGTCATCCTCGGCGAGTCCGCCCGCCTCGTGGCCCGCTACAAGGTCACCAACGTCAACCGCGACATCGGCACCCAGCTCGCCGGCCAGATCGCCTACCAGCACGGCAACGAAGGCCTGCCCGCCGGCACGATCGACCTCACGTTCACCGGTTCCGCCGGCCAGTCGTTCGGCGCGTTCCTCGTCAACGGCGTGCGCCTCACCCTCGTCGGCGAAGCCAACGACTACGTCGGCAAGGGCATCAACGGCGGCGAGATCATCATCCGTCCGAAACCGTCCGAGACCTTCCAGTGGCAGGCCCAGTCGATCCTCGGCAACACCTGCTTGTATGGCGCCACCGGCGGCACGCTCTTCGCGGCGGGCCGCGCCGGCGAACGCTTCGCGGTGCGCAACTCCGGCGCGACTGCGGTCGTCGAAGGCGTGGGCGACCACGGCTGCGAATACATGACCGGCGGTCTCGTCGTCATCCTCGGACCCACCGGCACCAACTTCGGTGCGGGCATGTCCGGTGGCCTGGCGTTTGTTTACGACGCGAAGGACACCTTCGAGTCCAGCATCAACCCGGCGATGATCGGCCTCGAGCGCCTCAACGCGCAGGAGGAAATCGACAGCCTCAAGAAACTGATCCAGGCCCACTTCAAGATCACCGCCAGCCCCCACGCGCAGAGCCTGGTGGAAAACTGGGACAAGGCCGTCTCGAAGTTCTGGAAGGTCATCCCGCACCCGCCCGGAGCCGACGCCCCGAAGCCGGTTTACCAGTTCGACGCCACCAAGATCCCGGTGACCGTTTAACCTGAAGGTGGAACGCGTTGTCCCAACGCGTTTTCCTTTGATCCAAGCCGCGCCCCTCGCCGGGCGCGGCTTTTTCATGCAGGTTCATGTAGGCCCGATCGCTGATCGGGCTCCGGCACTTGACCCATTTTCCGGGCGACGAAGCCGCGACCACCCAACGCCGGTTATGATCCTGAAAATCCACCGGGCCGTTTGACCGCAGATTACGCAGATGCGCACAGATAGCCGAAGCGCCCTGCCGGCGGCATCAGCCGCCCCTCCGCTCAATCGAGGAGGCCATTGGCGGTTAAAAAACTCCGAGAGGATGGCCGCAAAGAAGCACAAAAATTCAAAAGGCGCATGCACCATGAGCGGCGCCTATAGGCGCGCGGGAGGGCAACGCCGGCAGGAACGGCAGTTTTTGCGTCTTTTTGCGGCCAAAACTCCGACCGGATGAGTCGGAGAATTTCAGCGACGTGATCCGGTCGGTTCTCCTCGCCCTCCTACTGCTTCGCGCCTTCGCCACTGGTCATGGCGTCCCAGCGTTTTTGCATTTCCTCGGGGGAAACCTTTTCGATCTGGTGCTGGAGCATCCACTGGTGGCCGAAGGGATCGCGCAGGCTGCAACTACGGAAGCCGTAGAATTGATCGGCGACGGGCATGAGCACGGTGGCTCCCGCCGCGACGGCGCGGTCGAATGCGGCGTCGGTGTTTTTCACCATCACGCAAAAGGTGACGGCCGTGCCGCCGAGTGTGGCCGGGGACTTGTTGCCCCATTGCGGATTTTCCTCCGCGAGCATGATCAGGCCGCCCTCGATCAGGAGTTCGGCATGAACGACCTTGCCGGTTTTGCTATCGGCCAGACGGTAGCGTTCGACGGCTCCGAAGGCTTTTTTATAAAAAACGATGGCCTGCGCGGCATCGGTGACACTGAGGTAGGGACTGAGAACGGGATAATCGGTGGGAGGAGTGCTCATGGGGATGGGTGGTTATCGCTGCATAGAGTCAACGAACCAACGGGGTCGGTTTGGACAAAAAAATTACAATTCTCGCTGCGCCCGGTCGGTTCAGTTTGCCGACTCCGATTTTAGCAGAACGCGGTGATAGTCTGCGCGATCTACTGAAATGCTTGGATTGTAGATAAAAGCGGCGAATAACGGGCCCGATCCCGCTGGATCGATAATGCCGTTGGTTCGATGGGGCTGAGCAAAGGGCGTCCGTTTTATTCGCTGTAAGGGTCCATGATGTTTGTCGGCTGGTGCCCTTGCTTGGTCGTGAACTGTTCGGGGTGGATGCCGCCTTCGTAGGCGGGTGAATGAAGGACACGGTCGGGCGCGAGGGTCAGTTTGAAACGCAATTTGGTTTTCTGCGGTCCGGAATAGCGGGGCGCGGTGAACTCCCAGTAGCTTTTCGGCTCCAGATAGACGTTGTGGTAGCTGTTGCCGCACCCACTGTTCGGCAGGTATTCGATTTCCTTCCACGTGCCGTCGGTATCCTGGGCTTCCTGCACCAGACTGATCCGGCTGTCGGACGCGCGGATGACGGCGGTTTTTTTGCCGCCGTTTACGAGCCGGACATGCAGCCCGATGTATTTCGCGGCGAAGACGACATCCGGGGCATCCACGATTTCCAAATAGAGATCGGACGACTCAGGGGCGGATTTCAGGGGCTTGGGCAGATTATCGGAACTGCCAAATCCGCCCGGTGCGCTGGGATCGGACCGGAGGCTTCCCGCATGGCAATAACCCCGGAGCATAAAGGTGAACTCGGCGGGTTCGGCACCGTAGAGAAAGGAAGCGCCGCCAAGAACAAGAGGAAGAATCCAGTGAGTCAGTTTCATGGGGATGATTCGGTGAGGGTGAGCGGTATTGTTATGACGCTTTGCCGCGGATTTTTTTAGAAAAACTTTCTGTGACGACCAGCCTGTCTCCCCCGTTTTTATGGCACCGGTGCGGGAAGGTGGAATCAACGGTCAGGATCCGACTTTATGGGCTCAGCCAGAATGGTTGTTTTGACGAATTGCACGAGCTTCCGGCGAACCTCGGGGGAGGGGGTGTCGTCGTTGGCGGTGGGCAGGGCGATCATGGTTTGAAAAAATGCATCGAGTCGTTCGCGTTGTGGCGGTGTCAGTACGAGCGTGGCCTGCCGTAGTGACGCTTTAAGGCGATGGATGCGGGCGGGCTCGGGTTCTTCGGTCAGGCTGTAGGACGTTTCCAACGCGAAAGCGGTGAGAAGGCGGATTTGCGTCACTGGATCGGTCGCATTCCACAGGTCGGCGATTTTGCGCGCCAAGTGAAAACGGCCCTTTACCGGGGCGACTTCGCCGCCGCTGGTCCAGGCTCTCTCGTCTTCGTAATCGTCGGGGCCCGAGGTGCCGAGTTGCTCCAGCTTTGGGCCGAGGCTTCGCAGGTCCGCCGCCCAGATCGTCCAAAGGATCTCATTCATCTGTTTGTTGGTGGCGGCCAGTTCCGGCTTCACGATTTTGAGAAGGCGCGGGTTCAGGCGCTCGGGATCGGCTTGGGCGAGCAGCGCCGCGGCTTCGAGGATGCGGCCGTAGATGTAGGAGTCTCGGGATGACCGGAGAAATTTCTCCATGCGGTCGAACGTTTCTGTCCGTCGGCGCAGGGCGAGCGCACGGCACGCCTCGGCCGGCGTGAAGTTGACCACGTCGTCGGCTTGATCGGGGTCTAGTGCGTGCAACAAGGCGTCGTCGATCGCGGTTTGGGGGTAGCGCATCGGTTCGTCTGGAGGCACGAGGAGGGCGATCGCCTTGCCTCGCTGTTCCCAGCCGCTTTTGGGGTTTTGGAACACGGCTAGGAGTGCGATGACGCGCTGCTGCTCATCGGTGAGTTGGCTTGCCTGATGCAAAATGGAAAACGAGGAGACGGTGAGCGCGTCGGCTCGGTCGGTCGGCCGCGCGGCGGCGATCTCGGTGGCGCGCGCCGGGTTTACGCGGGCGATCTCGTCGAAATACTGACGGGCCCATCGCGGTTCGGCTTGGTTCATCCACGCTTCCAATGCCCGCACGTAGCGGCCGGGGTCCGCCCGGGAAAGTCGCTGCAGGGCCCACTGGCTGCCCGGCTCGCGCGCGAGTGCCCAGGTGTAGAGCGCCTCGGGGTTGTCGGCCGTGGCGAGCTTGCGAAGCGACGACGAGACGACTTCGCGCAGGCGACGCGGACTGTCGGCGCCGGATTCGCGAAGGATGGCGTCTTGCTCGGCTTCGAGAGTTTTCAGTTTCTGATCCCGTGCAGCGCGCTGCTCCGGGTTTTCCGGGTGCTCCTGACGCGTGGCGTCAACCTCGCGATAGACTTCGTCATATGTGCGCATCGGCTTCGGTTCCGGCAGGGCCGCGAGGATTTTTTCAAGCGACGGTTTGGCCTCCGCAAACCCCAATACGCCGGCGGCATCGGCGGCGGTGGCGACCATGGCGTGGGACGTCCGGTTTTGGCTCGGCGAGAAATCGGCGAGGAAACGCGTGGTCAGGTCTGCGAGGTGACGGAGTTCTTCCGGGGTATGGCGGGAGGCTTCGTCGTGGCGGGAAAATGCCGGACGTGCGTCGCGGGGGGCGGAGTCCGTCCAGACATTGCCCAGGTGCTCGGGCAGGGCGCGGGTGGCGAGGTAGCAGGCGAAGTTGACGAAAACCGCATGGTTGTAGTCGTCGTTCCAACGCTCGGAGAGTTCGGCCGCCCACCGGGTTCCGGTTCGCTCCCAAAGCACGGTGCCTGCTTCGTCGCGGAAGGTGAGCGCGCCGGAGCCGTCCGCGGTGGAACTGGTCATGCGGAATCCGCCGAGCAGCTCCGGGTCGATGCTGCGGCTGCGCACGCGATCAAGCCACCACAGGGTCGCGGCGAGGTGGTGCGCCTCCTCGTAAGAGAGCGGGCAGAGGCGCAGGTCGAAGACGGGTCGGTCATGGACCATGTTGTAGAAAACCGCGCCGCCGGCCGACGAACTGGCGTAGGCCAGGTAGGAGCCCGCCGGGTCGAAGCGCAGAAAATAGAACTCATCGACCGCGTTGTAACAACGGGACGAGGCGTAGGTGGTCGCGACAGAGCCTGAGCCCGGCGGTTGCGCACCGTCGCGGTCGTCGATGGCAAGTTGGAAGCCTGCGCGGTGTTCACCGGTGCGATGGGCCTCGACCAAGGCGAGCGCGGCGCGTTTGGGGTCCTGGGCCCAAAAATTGGGCGGCACGTGGTTGCGGAGGACGGACGCGCGTTCGAACTCATAAGCCCTGCGGCCCGGCCCCATGCGCCGTAACAGCTCCGTGTCGGAGAGCTCCGCCAGCGATTCCCGCCGGTAGGGGGCGGACGGCGGCGGCGACGGTTTGGTCTGTGTGCGCGCCGACGTGTCTGCGACGGGCGGCTTGAAGTCGGGATCCTCGGGGAACTTCAGGCGGGCGGCTTTGGCGGCTTCGAGTTGTTTGAAGATGTCGCCGGGAGCGAGACGGCTAAAATGGTCTCCTCGCTTATCTTGGGGGCCGATGAATGCGCCGGTCTGGGCGTCCCAGCGAAAAACCGCCTTGGGCATCAGGCCATCGCCGGTGCGCGGCCCGAGCTCGATCGAAGCGAGGCCGTGGTCGTCGCGTTCGCCGATCCGATACGTCCATTCGTCGGCTCCCCAGTTGATGAGGACGGCGAGGAGCGGCTGGGCTTTGGGTTTCACCGTGGAGATTTCCAGGACCTCGACGTTTTTTACTCCATCTATGCCGTAGTTCGTGGTCTCGACACGCTCCAGAAGGCCGTCGCCGTTGATATCGGCGAGGAGGCCGTCCAAGACATTGTTACCGCCGAACGGCTCGATCCATTTCCCGTCGGCCGTGAACGCGTCGATCGCCGGGTGGCTGGAGCTTCGGTGGGTTGACCGGGGACGGGGCGGGAAAAGCCGATCGAAACTGGCGATCGTGTAATCGGAATTTGAGGACGGACCGCTGGGTGCGATGAACCCGTGCAACACGAGGTAAATGGGCGGTTGGCCTTGCTCCTGGGGGCAAGTCACCACCTCGACGTCGTAATGGCTTTCAAGGAAAGCCTCGAAGCCGCCGTCTTTGTCGCGATGGGCGCGGCGCCACAGTTCGTAGTAGGCGCGATTCCGCTGTGCGGGGTCTTGCAGCGACCGGATCAGCTGATCGTCGGCGAGTGTCTCATGGGGTGCGGGTTCGGGGAGTGAGGATGTCGAAGCCGGGGCAGGCGAGACGAGGAGCAGCGTGGCGGCAACGAGGCCGAGGGGTCTCATGGTTGGAATCCTTGGATCAACGCCGGTCGGAGGGAATCCGCAAAATCGCGGCCGCCGTAAGATTTGGGGCGTCGTCGCGCTAGGCCGTCTTTACCGCGACACGGTCAGAACAAACCCGGTAAAATCATAACGTCGTTCCAATTGGGCTTGGGTCAGTTTTTCGGGACCGACCATCGGATCTCCCACGTCAAACACGTCGCCATTTCGTGCGGTCACGGCGATAAAATGCCCGCGGCTGGCCAAGCGCACACCCACGATGGCGGGCAGTGGCATCGCCGGGTCGAAGCCGCTGCCATGCATCCCAAACTGCGCCCGCAAACCCCGCGACCGGATGTAGCGCGCCAGATACCATGCCTCGGTTCCGCCGGTGTAGGTGTGGGCGGCCCGCATGATGTCCGTCTCCTTTGCATCCACCCGCAGCGCGCGCAACGTCGTGGCCGTGCTCGCCGGACCACAGCTCGAAAGTGTGCTCTGAATGCACACCTCATGGGTCCAGGTATTGTGAAGGCGGGCGGTGTCCACCGGACTGAACACCGGTTTCAAAAACGGCCCCCACGCAACCCCCGCTGTGGCCAGGAGTGGCAGCACGAGCAGGCGACGATGGATCAAAGACGCCCAAACGCCGCCGGCCGCGCCGACGGGAATGACCAATATCTCCACACCCGGCCACGAGCGAACCTCATAAAACCAGGCGGCTTCCGGGAACCAGTGCAGATAATAAAGCGCGTTGTAACCTGCCGGCAGGGCCAGGGCACTCGTCAGCAAAAACCACCGCCAGCGCACCGCCCGAGACATCTCCAAGGCCTGACGATGCACCTTATTGAAGGCAGCCAAGGCCAGCGCCGCACAACCAAGGCCAAAATAATTGGGAAACATCGGGGCTGGATGAGCGGGTGGACTCTAGCGGTAGCCGCCTTCGAAAAAATATTTGATGGCGAGATTGATCTGTTCTTCGGAGAGCAGTCGAGGGTCCGAGCGTTCCCGCACGGTTGCCCGTTCACCGGTGTAGCAGGCGATCAGAACCCGGTAGCATTCTTTGCGTTCGGGAAGACTGAGCGAAAACGTGGCCGTCATCGTTTTGAGAATCGCCGCCAAGTGGATCCACCCGGCTATTTCTCTATCCGGGTTCCGGTCTCTGCGGAAGCCGTCCTCCCATTCGTCGAACGACAAGGGGCGGACCTCGGCAAGGTCGTTGGCCAGTGACATGATCGCCTCCGTCATCGCTCCCTCAAACGGCGGGTGTTGATGGGCTCCTTGCTGGAGTTGAGCGCTGTCCGCGTAAACCGGATGAGGTTGGCCTTGGATCTGAATAAGCACGGCTCCGGGGCCCAGTTCCGCCTTCGGAATCAGGGTCGTCTTTCCCGTGGAGAAATCATGATAGGGAACGAGGTCCGGGTTCGGTTTTCTAAACCAACGAGAGAAGAACGTTTTCATTGCTGGGATGTTTTCATCTCGGCCGGCTCGGGTCGTGTGGGTTGTGGTTTGGAAATGCTCCGGTGCGTCCACACATAGCCGGCCCAGCACAACGCGCCGGAGAGGGCTCCGGCGAGGTGGGCATAGCGGGCCACCCGCACGGTCCCCGCTGCCGATGTATCCATTGTCATCGCCCAGCCCCGCCCGTTGCCCAAAAGATCCCAGGCAATCCGGCCGGCCACGGCGACCAGGAGAACGGCGCCGAGCAGCCGGCCGCGCCTCTCGGCCCGAGTGAGTTCGAGCGCCAGCCAGACGACGCACCCGCTCGCCAGTCCGGACAGCCCGACGTAGCTCCCCATGTCGGCTTCCGCCGCCAGGGCCGTCCAAGCAATGCCCGGCGCGCCCGCCACCAGCAGCACCGCCAGCGACCCGCGGCTGATCCGCTCAACAGCCGCGCCCGCAACCAGCCACACCAGGCCGCTCCCGAGTAAGTGCGAGCCGGATACGTGCACGGCGTGGGTGGTCCAGGGTCGCCACCAACCGCCGGTGCCGCCCCGCTCAAGCACCGCCCACGCGGATGCCGCGTCGCAGGCGGTGATCAGTCCCGCCAGCAGTGCGACGCCACCCGCCAGCCACGGCCAGGAGGAAACGGGGCGCGGCATCTCAGCGCAGCCGGCGTCCGGCCCAGCCCGCCACGCCCGCCAGCGCCAGGGCGCCCCACAGTCCGAAGCTGCCCGCGCCCGTGTAGCCGGGCTTGTGGACCACTTTGATGTCCTCCGGCGCCTGCTTCAGCCGCTCGCGAAAGGCCGCCAGTTCCGTCTTGAGGTTGGCGATCATCTCGACCGTCGCGAGGTCGAAGCCCGTCCCGCTGTCCTTGCGCAACGCCTCGCTCTGGTTGATGGGCGTGGCGGTCGCCTTGACCTGACTCGTGCCGGGCGCGCGGAACAACATCCGCCGGCTCGCGACATCGAAGACCACCGTCTCCATCAGCGTCTGGGTGTCGTTGCGCTCACCCTTCACCACGTAGGATCCGACGATGGTCCAGTAGGCTAGCGAGAACACGCTCTCGCCGGTAAACTGAACCTGGTCGTAAGCCACCAGCGCGATCACATCCACGTTGAACATGGACTTCACCTGATCGAGGTTCGCGAAACCGCCCTCGGGCCGCAGGTAGGTGGAGGGGATCAACTCGATGGCCGCGACGTAGGGCAAACTGCGGAACTGCTCCGCTACTTGTTTCATCAACTGCTGTTTTTTGGCCTCCGTCAGCTGGGTGTCGGCCGCCCAGTATCCGCCTTGATTGCCTGACCCGGCGGGGACGAACGCAATGCCCACCCGCAGCGGGAGGGAGAGGACCGGCGAGGCGACCTGCTCGATATGGTCGCGCTGTTTTGGATACAGAAACTGCATCACGCTGGTGCCCTGTCCCGACCGCGAGCCGTTCATGCACCCCGCGACACCCAGGATCGCGCACACCAGAAGTGACGTTACGCCGCACACAGCTTTTATGGTCATAGAAGGTGTTGAAGTTCAATTTCATCTGAGGGCAAGACCGAATCGGAGGCGATACGGCCGGGTCGATGGATACAGGCCGCATCACCCGATACGAGGTGCTACGGGTAATTGCTCGCTCCGCCCTCCGTCCGCCGGGCGCGCAGTCCTCGCTTGCCGACGAGCGGCGTGTGGTGCACGGTCTGCGGCAACGTGCCTGACTGGTTTTATCGGACGGTGGCCCAGCCGGTTCTCTTTGCTCTGCCCGACAAGGCGGCGCGGGCGTTCAAGCCAAGGGGCCGGGCCGAGTTTCGTTGATTCCCCGCTCCTGTCCCGCCGGCGCGAGGTGGCGGAGTTTGTCGGGGTTGCACACGATGTAGATCGCCTGAATCCGGTCGGCGACGATCTCGAACGACAGGGCATAGTGGACCTGGCCGCCGGAGCGGACGACGAAGCCCGGGCTGCCGTTGATGTTCACCAAGTCCGGCTTCACGCCGGCCATGAAACGCGGCCAGATGCCGAGCAGGAAGCGGCTCACGTGGTCGGCGCCGCGGATGGCCCGGCCCGCCGCCTTCACCTTGCCGCCGCCGTCGCTGTAAACCGTGCTCTCCTCCGCGAGCAGTGAGAGCACCTGCTCCAAGTCGCCCGACTCGGTGGCGACGAGGAATTCTTCGACCAAACGGCGCGCCTGGTCGGTCGGTGGCGCGGGCGGCTTCGCGTTCGCCTGCAGGTGCTCCTTGGCGCGGCGGACGATCTGGCGGCAGTTCGCCTCGCTCTTGTCCACGATGGCCGCGGTCGCGGCGTAGTCGTAGCCAAAGACCTCGCGAAGCAGGAACACCGCACGCTCCGCCGGGCCGAGCGCCTCGAGCATCAGCATGAAGGCCATGCTCAGGGAGTCGGCGAGTTCCGCCGTCCGCGCCGGGTCGGTGTCGGTCGTCGGCATCAGGGGCTCCGGCAGCCACACGCCGTAGTAATGCTCGCGCTGACGCCGAGCCGAGCGCAACTGGTCGATGCAGAGACGCGTGGTGGCGGAGACCAGCCAAGCCTTGGCGGACTGGATGGCGGCGGCGTCCTGCTTTTGCCAGCGCAGCCAGACCTCCTGCACGATGTCCTCGGCCTCGGACACGCGGCCCAGCATGCGGTAGGCGATGCCGAA
>Ga0068869_100000042_pt1 | contig 52415 bp, 37 predicted proteins | sample KBSMisM52_FD_64676 | JGI IMG/M metagenome (GOLD analysis project Ga0068869, IMG submission 64676) | Miscanthus rhizosphere microbial communities from Kellogg Biological Station, Michigan, USA - KBS Miscanthus M5-2 | ecosystem: Host-associated > Plants > Roots > Rhizosphere > Soil ... | reverse complement strand
TTTGATAGGTAATTGATTCGAGCGCTTCGCCAAACTGGTGTTGTGAACGGGCTTTGACCTCGACAAAGATAAGTATACCATCTTTTTCTGTGATCAGGTCGATTTCTCCTCCGGGAATGCGGAAATTTTTTCTTATGATCTGGTATCCTTTGTTTTGGAGAAATTTTTCAACCAGTTTTTCGGCTTGCTGACCTTGTAAATAGGAGTTTTGTCTCATGGATATGGTCCAAAAAAGTAATGCTTTAAAACTTTTTGAAAAAAAAGATAAAATATGTAATTATTCCAATCCCATGGAGCATAGCCTGGGCAGGTAAAGTTTTCTTAATCGGATAGTCATTTTTCATGAATGAAACCTTCTTAAAAGTTCCGCCGCACAGTCTGGATGTTGAACGTTCAACGCTGGGCAGTTTGCTGATTGATAAAGAGGCGATTTCGAAAATTGCGGATATTTTGGGAGCGGACGATTTTTATCATGAGAATCACGGACATATTTATCAGACGATGTTTGATCTGTATGACCGCAGAACGCCGATTGATCTTTTGACGGTAACCAACTTATTGCAGGAGCGAAAACAGCTGGAGCATGTGGGCGGCGCGTCTTACGTTGCGGGCCTTATGAATGAGGTTCCTACGTCTACGCATGTGTTTCAGTATGCGATGATTGTGAAACATAAATCCACGCTGCGAAAATTGATTAAGGCCGGTGACACAGTGAGTGGACTTGGTTATAATGAGACGGATAATATTGAGGATCTTTTGGAACAGGCGGAGAAATCTTTGTTTGGGGTTTCGCAGACGTTTTTGAAGGATCGCTTTGTCCATATTAAGGAGGTTTTGAATGCAACGTATGACAAAATTACCGAGCTTCACGACCCTGCGACTAAAGATAAATACCGCGGTATTCCTACCGGTTTTGCCGATCTTGATAACATACTTTCCGGCTTACAGCCTGCGGATCTGGTGATTCTGGCTGCGCGTCCTTCTATGGGTAAAACGGCGCTGGCTTTGAATGTTGCGCAGAACGTTGCGAAAAAAGGTTATACGGTTGGTGTGATCTCACTTGAAATGTCCAAGGAGCAGCTGGTTGAACGTATGTTCTGTTCTTTGTTGGAAGTGGATTCATGGAAACTGCGAACCGGTAAACTGACAGAGGATGATTTCATGCGTATTGGTGGAGTTATGGATGAACTGTATTCGATGAAGATTTTTATTGATGATTCTGTTGGTAACTCGATTGCGGAGTTGCGTGCCAAGGCGCGCCGTTTGCAGATGGAAAACAGTTTGCACGTTTTGATTATTGATTACCTGCAGCTGATGACGGCAGGCGGAAAACCGGGTATGCAGACCAACCGCGTGCAGGAGATTTCTGAAATTTCACGCGCATTGAAGGGTTTGGCGCGTGAGTTGAAGATTCCGATTATTGCCCTTTCACAGCTTTCACGTGCGGTGGAGTTACGTCCAAGCAAAGTGCCTCAGCTTTCTGATTTGCGTGAATCCGGTGCGATTGAGCAGGATGCTGATGTAGTTATGATGATGTACCGTGAAGACTATTATGAAGAGGACACTGACAGAAAAGGTGTGACCGATATTTATATCCGCAAACATCGTAACGGACCGATTGGCCGCATTGAACTGGCGTTCAAGAAAGAGCAGATGCGCTTTATGACGCTGGAGAAAAATCGCAGGAGTTCGGATTATGGGATGGAGGATTAAACCTTTGGCGTAACCGGCGGCTCAAGGATTTTTTCGGCAGCGACGCTGTTCTTCACTTCGCGGAAGCGTTTGATGACGAATTTTTTATCAAGGGCTTCCAAAAACCAACCGGCTTGTGGGCCGGACTCTTTACCAAGGAGTGCAATATAAATTGCCTGGAAACCTGTTTTAGCATCAAGAGGGGAGGCTTTGCGGAGCTCATGGATAGCGCCGTGGAGCTCTTCACCATGCCATTCTTTGGTTTCCAGCATGTCGGCGATTTTCTGGAGGAAATCTTTTTGATCAGCAGTTAAATCTTTGGCTTTTGGCGGAAGTTCATCCTGAACTGTGAAGAGGGAGTTTTCGTCCGCGTATTTTTTCAGCCAGATTTGTGCGTACTCTTTTCGTTCAGTTGCTTCTTTTATATCTGCTTCGGTGAGATCACTGCCTTTGAGTTTTTTGATCTCCTCATCAAAATTGAGACTTGGAATTTGGAGTAAAAAGGCGACGCGTGAAAATCGCGGAAAAAATCTGTCGGGAACATTTTTTGGATCCACTTGAGAAAAATGGTAGGCGCGGGAAAGATCATCCAGGCTCACATTTTCGAGCTTTGATCTGCCGAAATAGGCTTCTGCTGATTCATCATGACGGTCATATAATCGAAGCATTGTCTGACCGGCCGGATCGAAATCGATGGTTTGATTTGGCCAGGTGCGTACCATCAAGAAACGCAAAAGTTCCGGTGGTAATGTGTCGGCTACCTCTTTGGCGGAAGCACCAAGACCTTTTGATGAACTCATTTTGGCGCCTCCAAAAAGGAAGAATTCATAAGGGAAATAAAATGGTGGTTCTAATTTGAGAACATCGCGGGATATTTTTTCTGAAACTTCATGAGAGCCTCCGGCTGCTGAGTGATCTTTACCTGCGCCTTCTACATCTACCGGCCAGATATGCCATTTGACGGCCCATTCCACTTTCCATGGGAGCTTTCCGCGGCCTTTGTATGGGCTGGTTTCGCCTTTATGTCCACATCCTTTAGCCCATTTTACTTTTGCCGGTTCACATTCATACACAACTTTTCTTGCACCTCTTTCTCCGGTTGATGAAACGACCGTGGTGGTTCCAACCATTCCGCAGTTTTCGCAGACGATCTGGAGGGGATTCCATTCTTCGCGTTTTTCCGAACCGCTGACCTCTTTATATACCTGGCGAATTTCGTTCGGGCTTTCTAAAACTTTATCGATCCACTCATCATACTTTCCTTCATTATAGAGTGTGCTGCTTTTGTAAAAAATCGGATTGAATCCAAGATTTTTAATAACTCCGATAAACTCGTCTGACCAGTGATTGGCAAAATTCTTTTCTGGATCTTTTTCAAATGCGGCTACATCCGGTTCACCTTTTTCATCCGGAGCCGGAACATTTTTTAACGGTCGTCCCATGTACTCTTTAAATTTCGGGCTGACATTTCCCGGGAGACCATCCATCGGATCGGCGTCGTTGAGCTCATAATAGAATTTGGCATCATACCCTTTTTCACTTAGTGCCTGGGCAATAATTGCATGAATAACCACACCGCGAAGTGAACCGATATGTACCCGGCCTGATGGGGTTTTTTCATCACGAACAATAAAACTTTTTTTATCGGGAAATCTTTTTTCAATATCTTCAACGATTTGATCGACCCAAAACATAAAAAATAACTAGGTAATAAGCGCAGGCACAAGCATACGCCACGGCTAGTTCAGGGGCAAGGGTTTGAAAACAGGTTCTGTTATCCCTCTCTGGATTGGACCAGAGTTTTTCCTTTTTGATCTATTGATGCTCTTCAGGAATGACTATTCGTTTTGCTGGTTTGTTTTTTTGAATTCAGGAACAGCATTGAAGATTCCGGAAATACTGGATACTTTTCTTTTTACTTCCGCATTGGCCTGACGGATTTTCCTCAGATTTCCGTTGATGTCGAGCGTTGGTCTTTCGCTATCTGGTCTGCGTTCTGCAGATGAATTACCTCCTTCTAGTGACATAATTATTGGTGTTAAATATTAATTTTTATTGTTGTAAATTATTGTTATTAGAATATGATACTATATTTTACTTGTTATGTCAAATACGTTCGTTTTGGCTTTTTATGGGGCTGATTTAAGATATGTACATGAAGAAATTGTACGAAAAGTTGGTTTTATTGCTGCCATGGGCCGTTTTGCTTGGCATTTTTCAGGTGAATTTTCAAAAGTTCCTGCCCTTCCAAAGGATTTTTAAAGGTGCTTACTTTTTTGATTATTTTACGGTCACGGATATTTTTGTTTCGGTTCTGCTTGCGGTTTTTATGATTGGACTCATCACAAAAAAAATTCAGTTCACGGAGCGAAAAGTCCCGACTGAACTGACGATAGCCATGGTGTTGCTTCTCTTAGCAGGCGTTCTGGAACTTATGTTTCTGACAACTTATGAGCCGGTTCTCACAACGGCTTCAGAATATTTCCGCGGCCTGTTTTTGTATCCGATGCTGGTGACGATACTTTTTGTCCGCACTTTAGATGAGACTATGGTGCAAAAATTTCTGAAGAGTTATGTGATTATGGTTATGTCTTTTTGTGTTTTGGCACTTATTCAATTCACTTTTGGGATTTTTCCCGGCGCGATGCGTGACTTCACCGGGCGCTTAACCTGGCCATATATAGATTTTCTTACGCTCAAGTCCGGGAGTGCCAACTGGGCGGCGTTTCTGGTGACACCAACGCTGATGTTTGCAGCGATGAAAAATGTCGACCTCGTTTTTAAAAGAGCTCATGCGAAAAGAAAAGAGAAGATTTTCTGGATTGCAGCCAAGGCATTAAGCGGCTTGGTTTTGGTTTTAACGCAGTCTTACGGAGCGCTTGTTGCCGTGGCTGTTGCTGCTCTTTTTTATTGTTTCCGGGCACTTCCCTGGAAGAAATTTTTAAAGATTTTTATTATCTGTTTTATTTTATTGGCTCTTGGTTTTGCAGCGGTCACACAGACGAAAAAATATCAGATTCTTACCGGGCAGCAGGATTTCCGTTTTGATACTTCTGCAACGAGCCGTGTTGATATTTATAAGATGAATCTGGCCATGATTGAGGCAAATCCGCTTCTGGGGGTTGGATTAAACCAGTATCAAAGTTACTTTACTTTGAACCAGGAAAAGGTGCTTGGTCATACCCTGAATGAGTCGCATATACCGCCGCATGCGCATAACTTTTTCATGAGCTTCTGGACAAATCTGGGCGTGTTTGGATTTTTGGGAATGCTGATTTTAGTTTTTGGGATTTTCTGGCGAACAAAGTTTTCTCCCGATCATCCGGCTGTATTTATTTTGCTGGCAATCATGATTCACGGCCTGCTCGACTCTTATTATTGGCAGCAAGATATTGCTTATAGTTTCTGGATTATTGTAGCCATGTGTTATCTGTATACAACAAATAAAAAAGAGCATCTTTCATAACTGAAATTATGGATTTTCTGGCGACGGTTTTTATTTATCATGGGTTTCTTAGCATCATGACCATAATGATTGCCGGATTTGGAATATTATTTACTTCAACTTTTTTTAAAGAGAAAGGATATGTTCATAAATTAATCTCTGTTATTTCCGGGTTTTTATTGGTGCTGGCGTTTATTTTAATGATTTTAATTGGCATTTTAAATCCTACACTTTTTGGTTTTGGTTATATTCAGGATGATTTTAAGAAAATTGCACTCAAGGGAAATATTTTGTGGGCTGAAGACTCTCTTTTGATGGGCGATGGAGAGGGCGGATCTGAAGAATCAATGTATCGTATCCATGCTGTTGATCTAGATAACGGAAAAGAACTTTTCCGCAAGCCAATGGGCGATATGTTCCACCTGATAGGCATGAAAGGTAACCTGGCGTGGGTTCAGAAAGAGAATGATATTGTTGGACTGGATTTTCTTTCCGGTGATGAAAAAATTGTTTTAAATGAAAAGAGTTTGATGAAATACTCACCCAAATTAACGAGTGGAATCTTTAAGTTTGAGCTTAATCCTGAAACGCTCAAGGTTGAAGTGACGGCAAAAGATGGCACAGAAGTAACGATTGATCCAAGTGAAGATTCTGGCTCTTCACAATTATCTACGGGCGCGTTGGAGGATGATAATGGCTATCAAATTGAAGATGATTATATATCCAAAAATGACACTCAACTTTTTTCCTTAACTGATGCGGCAAAAAGGCAACTAGCCGACGGCCAGAACCATGTTTTGAATAATGATTTGGGATTTTTGAACGGTAGATTTTTGTCATATGATCCTATAACACAAAGAGTTTTCATACTGAGTTATCCAACTCTTGATGAAAAAAATAAGGACTTTATTGTTCGATGTCTTTCTTCGCAGGGCGATTTATTATGGGAAATAAAATCCTCAGATCTTGATAACAACTATTTAATAAACCCTTATCCGTGGCCGGGACTTGGATTTGTTTATCAGGATCAGTTTATTTTAAATGATGGAGATCTGGTTGTTTCTTTGAATATTTCAGATGGGAAAGTTCACTGGCAAACACGAATGTAGAAACAAAAAAAGAGCGCCTCATTGTGAAGCGCTCTTTTGATTTACTTCGGCAATTACATTCCGGATGGTGAGTAATCCGACAGGTCGTTATAGACAACTGTCTCATTACCATTCCAACCGGTAATTTTGTATGGTCCACCAAGACCTTCTTTCACTGTAGTTTGTACTTTGGAATCGATATCAACAGTATAGACGGCGCTATACTCTTCTGCGGGCTGACCAACGATTGCAGCATATGCAAATTTTGTTCCATCCGGTGAGAATTTTACGTCACCAAACTGGCCGTACTTGGCATCAACATCATAGATCTGGATGTTATCGCTTTCATTGCCTGGAGCTGGCATGAGGTAAATTTTGTGATCCGCTTCATCGCTTGTCCAAGCTGTCCACGAACCATCATCAGTTACATCCATAAAATTTAAATGGAAGGTTTTATCTGTGCGTGGGTCTGCATTTACAACTTCTCCAGTTGTGAGATTTACTCTGTAGGTGTCACCATAACAGAAATCGTACATGATGTATCCGCCGAAGCCGGTGGCGCAGATTGAAACATAAGCGTAATTGTTGATTACTTTGTTCACATTTGCAGCCATTTCGTCATTTTCAGTAAATGTGCCCGGGAGATCGGCAATGTCGTTGCCTTCACCGCCGACAACAAATTTTTGTTTATCTGAATCATAATTTACAACGACCGTGCCCACATCCAGAGCTTCGTCAGCCATGTACACTTTGTAGATAGCTTCAGCGAGCTTGCCGCGAGTCATGCCTGCGGATGGGTAAATCTTTCCCTGGTCATCACCTGAGATAATATTATTTTCTTTCGCATATGTTGCGTAACCAAGGTACCAAGAGTCCATTGGAACGTCTGTAAATGGAGATTCAAGAATGCTTTGTTCTTCGATTGTATCGATACGAAGGAAAGTGTGGTTCAAAAGAATTTTGAGGTTTTCAACGGTGTTCACTGTTTGTTCAGGTTTGAAAGTTCCATCCGCATACCCTTTGATAAGGCCATTGTTATAACCTTCTTTTACGTACTGATAGTACCAGGCATTTTTATCTGTTACGTCGGAAAAAGGTTTCATATCTTCGTAGGTGTCTGCACCGGCAAAGATTGGACCATCCTCAGCTCTGCTCCAATATTTAAGATCCTTGATGCCAAGAATCATTTTGAGAGATTCAGCGCGATTGACCACCTGGTCGGGTTTGAAAGTGCCGTCCGGGTAACCGCTGATAATACCTTTTGCTTTGATGAAGGTGATAGCCTCAATGTATGGACTACTCAGTTCCACATCTGAAAAAGGTTTCAGTGTTATTTCTGCAAGAGTGAGCGGGATATTCCCAATGATCGTGCAGGCGACCAGGAGACCCGAGAGGAAACGTTGTAACTTCATAGTGTTTGAAATTAAGTAATAGTGAAGTTTGGCAGATCATAACAATTGTTGCCAAACATGTATTACAAAATAGTTTTGTGTGAATGGAAAAGTGCCGGGGCACTTATTGGCAGACCGCTGGGGCCCAGAGGCCTTTTTGGCTTGATTCTGCGGTTTTTTGGGCTGCCTTGAACTGGCTTTGGTATTTATAGGGGAGCTTGTAGGTGTATTCGTAAGCGTAGCCGTCCTGGATGAGTTTGAGGTTGAAATTGGTGCCGTCGGGCAGGAAAATGTATCTGAGGAGGCGGTTATATTTGTCGGTGTCGCCTTGGGTGGGGTCGGCTTCCAGGGAGACGTTTTGGCCCGTTAGGGTGGTTTTTGCGTAATTGGAAGCTTCCTTGCCGAAGCATTGGACGGGGCGGCGGGGATCGACGGTTTCAGGTGTGTTGACGCCGATTAAGCGGATTTTTTCTTCCTGGCCGGCGATATTTACTACGATGGTGTCGCCGTCCACGACGCGTGTGACTTGGTAGAGGGGAGCATCGCCAGAGCGCGGTGAGACACTTGGGGGCGGCAGAGTGATTACCTGGGAGCTTTGCGGGGTTTCCCACAAAGAACTATCTAAAAGACTCGTCTGAAGTTGAGTCAGCGGAGCTTTAAGATATTGAGGAACAAGGATTATAAGGCTTATGACTGCGGCGCAGCCGATGAGGGCAATAACAAGAAGCGGCCAGGTTCTGAGCTTTTGCGGTTGCTGATTTGGGCCTAGATTTTGGTGTGGGAGGTTCATTTCCTATATTGTATTGAATAAACTGCCTTCGGTGAATATATTAGATGTATATTAATTTTTTATGGATAAGATCGCTGTACTAGATTTTGGCGGACAGTATGCACACTTGATTGCCAACCGTGTGCGAAGACTGAATGTGTACAGTGAGATTCTGGAAGCGGAAACGCCGGCTGAAAAACTGAAAGATTATAAGGGGATTATTTTTTCGGGAGGACCGCAGAGTGTATACGATCCGACTTCAGTAAAATGTGATCCGAAGATTTTGGAGTTGGGTTTACCGATCCTGGGGATTTGTTATGGTCATCAATTATTGGCATACCTTCAGGGTGCTAAAGTTGAGCCGGCCGACTTTCGCGAATATGGGTTGGCGGAGGTTAAAATCCTAAAGGCCGATGGCGTATTTAAGGGCTTGGGGCCAACGGAAACCGTTTGGATGAGTCATGGTGATTCGGTAAAAGTTTTGCCAAAAGGTTATGAGGTAATCGGTGAGTCGCCGGGTGAGAATGCGGCGATGGCGAATTTTGAAAAAAACTTTTTTGGGTTTCAGTTTCATTTTGAGGTGACGCACACCAAGCACGGAATGAAGATGCTGGAAAATTTTCTGGATATTTGCAAAGTGAAACGCGAGTGGAGTATCCAACTTTTCATTGATGAGGAGATGCGCAAGGTGCGTGAAAAAGTTGGGGATAAAAAAGTTTTTATGCTGGTGAGTGGAGGTGTGGATTCTACTGTGGCGTTTGCACTTTTGGATAAGGCATTGGGTGCGGATCGGGTATACGGACTGTTTGTTGATACCGGGTTTTTGCGCTTAAATGAGCGAAAACAGGTGGAGGAGAGTTTGATCGCTCTGGGGTTTAATAATCTGCATGTGAAGGATGCCAGCGCGCGATATTTTGAAGCTTTGAAAGATATTTATGATCCGGAAGCGAAACGAAAAATTATCGGTGATCTGTTTTTGAAAGTGCAGGCGGATGTTGTGAAAGATTTGAAACTGAATCCTGATGATTGGTTGTTGGGGCAGGGAACTATTTATCCGGACACGATTGAAAGTGGTGGCACCAAACATGCGGCGAAAATTAAAACGCACCATAACCGTGTTCCGGAGATTGAAGAGTTGATTAAACAGGGAAAAATTATTGAGCCGCTGGCGCAATTGTATAAGGATGAGGTGCGTGAGGTGGGGATGAAATTAGGCCTGCCTGAAGCCATGGTTTGGCGACATCCTTTTCCGGGACCGGGATTGGCTGTGCGATGTTTATGCAGCTTTGAATCTAACCTTCCGCACAACGCAAATTTGCTGGAACAGAAATTGAACAAAATGTTTGCCGAACAGAAATTGAAAACGAAAATTTTGCCGATTCAGAGCGTGGGTGTGCAGGGAGATTTCCGGACCTACCGACATCCGGTTGTGATTATGGGTGATACAACTTTTGGAAATCTGGAGAAGATGGCGACTGTGATTATTAATCAGGAGAAGGAGTTGAATCGCGTTTTATGGTTTGTTTCGGGTAGTCAGATCCAGAATGTGAAGGTGGCGAAAAAATGCCTTACCCCTGAGCGAATTGCCGTATTGCAACAGGCCGATGACATCGTGATGAAGTTTATTGCTGAGAAAAATTTAAGCCGCGATATCTGGCAGTTTCCAACTGTTTTATTGCCGATGAGTGTGAATTCGGAAAATGGTGAATCTGTGGTTCTGAGGCCCGTGGAGTCGGAAGAGGCTATGACTGCAAACTTTTACCAGATGGATTTGAAACTGGTTCGTGAACTGAGTGATCGGTTGATGAAAATTCAGGGTGTGACGGGAGTGTTTTATGACGTGACGAACAAACCTCCGGGTACGATTGAGTGGGAATAAATTTAGATGGAGTAGTTGTGAATTTTCTCCATTTTTGTTGATGTGATGATGTTGGGTTCACCAATGTTTGACTCATCTTGTTCCTGCATACTTACAAGCCAGGTTGTGCCGGCATTATTGATGACGGCTGTTTTATATCCGGTCTTTGCCTGTAGTTCTGGCCATTTTTCCTGTCCGCCGATCGCTAAACCGTGGATGTCTTTTATCTGAATGGCATCACTACCGAAGCCGATACTTATGACTGTTGCCGTACCACCAATTACAAGTCCCTGGCCGAGTCTTGATGCCGGCATGATTTTTTTGAGCGCTCCAATGCCTGTTACAGCAAGTCCAAAAGCCTTCATGAAACCAAGAGGACTTTCGAAAGTTGCCCAGTTACCTGTGGCGCTTCCGGTAAGTAAACCTGAGGTTGTGGCGTATGTGACCCCATAGATGGTTCTATTTCCAAGCATGGTTAGAGTTCTTGTTAACCCAGAAACTGCAACAGCTTCACCGGCAGTTGCTTCACCGATAACTACACCTGAACCCATGCCACCCCCAAGTCCAATGGCACCAACAGCTACGTCAGCGAGACCTCCTGATACAATAGCAATGGATGTCATAACGCCAACTTTGATAGGTAGGGAGTTCCAATCTTCATCTGTGAATGCTGCGGTAAAAGCTCCTTCCTGACCAAAATCTTCTAGAGCAATAAAACCGTTATATGCGTCTTTCCAGGCTTCTGCATAAGGTCCTTTGCCATACTTCATGTCGTAATGTGCTTTGTGTTTTACCTCCTTGGAATAGGCTTCACCAACCATGACCTCTTCCATTTTGGCACGGGCGTTTTGGGACTCTTCCTGTGATGGATCACGGCCCATCTGTTTTTTAAAATTTTTCTCCCATTCGCCCAAAGCTTTATCCAACTTTTTTACATTATCGCTTTTTTCGAGAAACTTTTTACGAACATCTGCCTTATTTACATGTATTGAAGCGTAATCAAGTTCCTCTGCAAAACCTTGTTCGTACAAACTTATGGCGAGCTTTGTGAAACCGTGCTCCCGGGCTTTTTTGGCCTCTGCCAGATAGGTCTCTTTACGCTTTACCGGATCGGCCTCGTTGAGTTTTCGTTGCTGTACAAACATATCAAACTGTTCCCAAGAGTTGGAATTGATATCAACCGGGAAGCCTGCTTTCCAATGTTTCAGCGACTCAGAAAATTTTGCTTTGTTCAAATCAGCCTGTGCGGGTTCAAGTTCCGCCTGACGCTCATCTTCAAGTGTCATTCCTTCTACTCTTGTAAGTCCTTTTTTTAGATCATCAAGTTTGTCCTGCTGTTTTTTTAGAAATTCAACTGTACTTACTGCTTCACCGCCAAGTGTTTCTCCTGTGATTTCGCCGGATTGGATTTTTCGAATGTACTCTTCCAATCCTTTTACTTTTTCCTGAGCTGTTTTTAATCGTTCATCTTTGCTTTTTTGTAAATCTTCAGGCTTTTTCTGCTTAATATCTGCAACTTTCTCATCTAGTGCCTGGACTCCCCCAACAGTGTTTGGAGGGAACTCAAATTTACGGAGTTTGGCTTCTGCGTCTTCTATAGTTATTACTTCCCCTTTTTCAATCATAACCTGGGCAGCATCGATAATGCGTGCCATGTCATCAATATTGTCGATGGCCTGCTGATTGGTCCAGGTGCCATAATCTGTTTTTGCGCCAGGAACATTGTTATAACGTGATTTAACAGACTCCTTCATGGCGGCCAAGCGTTGCACCATTTGTGCCAGCTCCATTAAAGCTATTTGCTTGAGCATTTCACGACATTGCTCATAACGTTCCGGGTCATGTTCAGGATCTTTTTTCTGGGCGTTTACGTATGAGAGCAGATCCTCTTTTGCACCGAAAACATCTCCTGCCATCAGTTTTTTTCTCCCTTCAATCATTTTTTTCTCTTTTTTATCTGATGTTTTTTCATCAAGTTCAGCGGCTACCTGAATCTGAATTAGTTTGAATTTTGCTTTGAGTGCCATCTGCTTATCTTCAGGCAGTTTGTAAAACTCTTCAGTCATTATTACATTGCCTTTATCATCAAGTTGTACACATATTTTTTCTTCATCTGATAAACCTTTGGTGACAAGTTCGTAAGTTTTAATATTTGCTTTGGTGGTTGAAATTTCCATCAGCTGCATCTGGGTTTTCCCCAAAATATCGTCATATAAAACCTGATATCCCGGGTCGTTTATTTTGGAACGATCGATCTCTTTCAGCTTTTTGAAAACATCAGTTAAATTGTCAAAAGAGATACTGACATAGACTGAGTTACTGAGTTTTTTCATATCGCTTTCTGCTACTTGTTCTGAGAGCTTTTTCATGTTGGACTGCGCATCGTCAAATTTTGCTTTTGCTACCTTCAGGATTCGAAGTTGGGCTTTGCCTTCCTTGGCTTCAGGAAGGTCGTCGGTGTTATCAGTGAGAGCTTCATCTAAAGTGACTTCAAGATGATAACCCATGATTTCCGCGTCTTTATCTTTCATAGGTAGAAGAACTGCATTCAATACTTTTTTCATGTCTTCAGGCATGTTTTCTGGAAACCAGGCGTAGATTTCATCAATGCTTTTTTTATTTCTGGCATCGTCCACCTCTCCTAATGCTGCCTTAAACTCCTTGGAGTCGGTTCCATTATTTTTCTTGGCATCACGGACTTTTTTCAGTTTTTCTTCGATTTTTGGAATCTCTGCTGCGGCGCCTTCTACATCGGCAAATAAGGGTGAATACTGTTTAACTTTTTCGATTGAAAATTTAAGGCTGGATGCTAGCATATCCATCACAGCCAGATCGCCGATAGGATTTTTTGCCTCGATTGCCATGCGGCCACTCGTGACAATCTCCTTCAGAGTTCCGGCAATATCCTCTTTGTAGGCTTTGATTTTATCTTTGGATTCCGGGAGAGAGACTTTACCGTCTGCATCTGCAAGAAGCTTGCCTGCTTTAGAAACCTCACCTTGAAACAGTGCTTTGTTTTGTTGCAATGCGGTTACGACGTCGGTCTTTTTTTCTTTGGTTGCCTGGGCTTCGACACCGCTGATCTCACCGCGCTCTGATTGGAAAAATTCTCCGGCCATGGCAGTTTTATTAGACAGTTAAAATTCCGCGAGCGTAATGATCCACTACGCTTTTCTTATAGATATTCTCTGTAAGCTGTTTTGGTAATTTTTGCCCACTCAAACTCAACAATGTGGCTACAATTGAACCTACTGAATCCGAATCACCATCAATAACTACGCTTTCATTCAAAGCTTTTATGGGTTCGTTTCTGTTTTTAAAGAAGATAGCGAAGGCATAGGGTATGCTTTCAATTGCTTTGCTGCTATTTCCTCCATACATTTGGGTGATTTGATCTTTCGACATGGTAGCCAAAGCCGGTAGTAATGGTTTTATTTTCTTCAATGCATCGATAAATTTTTGCTCCGCATCTTTTACCTTGGAGAGTTCTGCTATCAATCGGTCAATAAGTTCCTCGTTGCTGAGAGAACCGTCCTCCAAAAGTAAACGGAAAGCCAATGCGCACTGAAGTGCTCCCGTGTATGCCTCAGGGTGAGGATGGGTAATCTTTGAACAGGTTATTACATCATCGACCATTTGATCGATGCTTGAGGTTTGCATTGCCAAAGGCAGCATCCTCATTGCTGCGCCGTTTGTTTTAAAATTGTTGTCGATAAAGCGCCAATTAACTCCTGAATAGAGATAACGGCTCGATTTAATTGTATTCATTCCATATCCTGTATTTTGAATTTTACCTAAATCCATCTGGAAGATATGTTCTCCCATCAATCGTGCAAACTGATTTGGTTCAAAGCCACCTGAGATCATCATGCTTCTGGTAAGCAGCATAACCTCCTCTGTATCATCGGTTGGCTGGCCGGGAACAACGGGTCGATTATTGTTTTTCTTAAAAGTTTCAAATTCCTGGTCACCATATTCTTCTTTTATTTGCTCAACAGTTCTGAACTCTACCGGTGCGCCAAAAGCGTCGCCGATGGCTTGTGCTTCGTACGCTTCTTTTACACGTTCCATTCTTTCAAAATCTACTTTTTCAATTTCCCTGGAAGCAGCGCCAAAAAGTTTTCCGGCAAGACGTTTTATATTCAGATCAGGGTCTGATAAAAGCTTTTCCTTGTACGGTGTTAAATGACTTGTCGGCTCCAGCACCTCTTCCAAATTATTGGACGGGTCAATGACACGGCAGAGTGCAACTATCGCAGTTTCTCTGATTCCCGGCTCTTTGTGTTCCAAGAATGCGGTTACATCTTCATATTTTTGTAAACGTCCGCTGTTGATAATTGCTAAACTGAGGACTGTGAGATTCTGACTTTCAAGTCCGGTTTCCAGGAGTTTGCTCATTTCTTTATCAGGCCATATTTTCAGCATCGCCGATGCGAGAACCCATCTGCGTTCTGACGGAAGACCTTTTATTTTAGGTTTTTTCTTGAAATCTAAAAGTTCTTCCATAACTGTTGAAGCTTTTTTATTGCGGTATTTAGCAATTTCAAAAGCCGCTACCCAACTTACATGTTCATCAGCGTCATATATCATTGGCAGAATCAGATCCTGGTTTTCCTCACTGTGAATTTTACCTAAAGCGATCACTGCTGCACGGCGTACCAGAGCGCTTTTGTGTTTGAGCAAATTTTTCAGTGCGGGAATGTTATCTGCCAGTAAAGCCTCCCCGCTGAATTTTGAAGCTACACATAAATCGTGAACTTTATCGCTGGTGAGCTTTTCTTTTACCCGGTCAGGAGTAAATTTATCTTTTTCGTATTTTCCTTTTATTAAAGCGAGTTGATTTAAAATATCACTGACCTCTTCCGGTTGAGCATAAAAAATATTGATATGCAGATTACCATTGGAGAGAACCAGACGAATTTTTTTCTCACCGGATTGCCACATTTCGGTTATGGATCCAACGCTACCCATTCCAGGCTTACGTTCATAACCCTGCCCTTTAATGAATCTGCATACCTGGTCGTAAATAAGAGCTTTGGTTATTTCTGCTTTTTCTTTAGCAGTTTTTTCGGATATAGCATCTTCACCAAAAACGCCACGGCCGAAGTCGATATTCATATACAAACTATCATATGCTGCGCCCGGCTCATGTTCGGGAGAACGCTGGGTAATTTTATGGACTTTATCGGGCATATCTCTTACTTGTGATTCAGCGGTTTTTCCTCTATCTAAACCCATAATTTTGTTTATTATATATTTAAATATTATATCTCAAAAGCCTAAAAAAGTCCACTGAAGTCAAGCGCCGCCAGATAGTAACTTTTTGGACCTGCAGAGCTTATTTTTATCTGATTATTCTGGTAATCAAGTCTTCCAAATTTACCGGCATCTTCGATTGGTTTACCTTCGCTTCGGCCAACACTGAAATGAGGTATAACTTCAGCATAAACCGGGTCCACGCTGTGGACAAAAATACGGACATCATTAGGGTTTGCACTCATGTAACTGTCTATATCCATACCGGCTTTTTGAGCATTATGTATCTTTACTAGAGAAGCCATTAATGACGGAATCGTGCCTTTCATTCCTGAATCTACAAATACCGGGGTTTGGCCGGCTTTGATATATGGCTCGATCTGCTCTTTGTAAATTTGATCTGTTTTTGCTTTGAATTCCGGGTCACTTTCTCTGGCTTTCGCGATCCTGTCTGTAAATTCAGTTAAGAACTTTACCTGGGTGAGATTTTCAATCTGTGCCGGATCGACTTTGTTTTCGGTCAACATTTTTTTGTACTCTTTTGTGGCAGCAAAGGCTTCATTGAATACACAATCTTTGTTTGCTTTTTCGTAGAGATCCATGACCTTTTTTTTGTTTTCAGGACTCAAATTTTGATAATCTTGAGACGCCACCAACTCTTCTGCCGTCTTTGCTTTAAATTTATAAATTTCATTTTCACCTGACTTAAAAAGTTTGCCCTGAACATCTTCGGAGATGCCCAGCTTTGTTAATTCAGGACCATACACTTTCCCGTTACGATTGTTATAGATTGTTGAATATACGAGTGCGCTATCCAGACGTTTTCCGCTGTCGGCAAGGGCCGGATTATCCCTAATATCAGCCATATACTGAGCATATTCAGCTTCAGTCATCATGGTTTTTCTACTAACGTATACAAGATTCACAGCCTGGTTTGGATCCTTCACCCATTCGATAATTGCCAACGGTTCTCCATCACCCAAAAGCGGAAAAATATTTGGGTTTTCAATGCCGCTGTCTTTGAGCATTTTTTGAAATTTTTCGCGATAATCTTCCAGGCCTTTTTTAAACTTTTGCGCATCTGCCGCACGGGTATCCGGGCCGCCCATTTCGTTTTGCGTACGAAGATAGTCGAGCATGACTCTGTTCAGTGTTGTGATATCCGTGCCTTTGGCGGCTAAATCTTCCAGTATTGTGTCGTAGAGTTTTGCTCTGTCTTCAGGCTTAATTGCGTCTTTATTCTTTTCAGCTATTGCTTCCAGCGCCTTGGTAAACTCCTCATGTATTTTTTCAGGTTTTCTTGGTTCTTCTATTGTTCGTGTCAGTAGTTTTTTTATTGCTCCATAAGTTCTCCCATCAACACCTAAATCTTCCATTGTCAATTTATCTGTTGATCCATCCAAATATTCTTTTATTTTTGCTTTTTGGACAGTATTCAAACTCAGAAAAACCGGTTGGTTAGAAGGAAAACTTGTTTTAGACCCACCAAAAAAACTCTCTGGATGCTCACCACTCAATAGTGCTTCGATATCGGCGTAGTTAGATTTTTCTTTTACACCCTCATAACTCTTTTGAATATATTCCTGGTTAATTGAATAATCTTTATTTAAAAACGGCAGTTCAATTTCATATCTTTTTGCCAGTTCAGAGATGCCATTTTCCTCCAGAAATTTTGTGAGTTTTTCCCGATTTAACCCTTTTGCCGGTATTTGTGCGAGTTTTGATTTGATAAATTCTACGGCCTGTTTTTGATAATATGGTAAAAGTTTTTCCCTTATTGATGCACTCATATCTGTGAGTATTTTTTTGTACTGGACTTTTTCGGCATCATTCAACATTTCCATTTTTTCAACGGTTTTTTCAATTAATTCCGGTTTGAAATACTCTCCGTAAGGTGAATCTGCTCTATGAAAAACGTCGTAACCCATTAAATCCATCAGATCACCGGCAAGTTTTTTTGGTTCTGTTTTAAGCATTATTTCTTCTACTACCGATTTCATATACTCCTCTTTGGTTATCTTCCCTTCACGCATTGAAGTTACTAAACCCTGTAGTCTTTCCGTAAACTCCAATTCAGACATTTTCTTTTCGTACATTTTGGCACTGTCGCTCGAAAAGAAATCTACCGATGATCTGGTCAGATCTTTTGGCGATTTGAAACCCAGTAACTGGGTATCCATAATTCGCACTTTGTTGAAGCTGAAGCCCGGAAGGTCCTTACCAATAACATCCTGAAGAGCGCGTACCTGCTCAGCGGTGAGTTTTATTTTTCCATTTGGGCCGACCGTTCCGTCGGCAATCTGGCAAAGGAACTCCTGAATCGATTTGGCGTTTATTGTTCCGTTTGGACCTGCACTATCGAGTAGAGCTTTGGCAATTTCCGGATCAATTGTTACTGCGGCTTCAAGTGCCTTTCCCAGTGCGCCGTTGCTCTCGAGAATCGCCGCCTCCAGTAAGCGATGCGTAACTTCGTGGTCCTTTTTTTGTTTCATTTCGGCAAGGACCTCCTTGCCCTTTGGATTAGTTTTAAAGAACTCCTTGGCACCCATTTCCACACCATCAACCACAAATACATTTACAGGGTTGCCGTCTTTCCCCTGGACCTGTTTCATTTCAACGCCGTATTTTGCTTCAAAATATTCGCTGTTGTAGTGAATTCTTCCGTCGGTATCTATCCATGCTGGAATATCTTTTGATTCTTTTCCGCCAGTTTTTTCCAGTTCAGATTCGGAGACCCCCTTTGAAAAAACTGAGTAGAAATGTGTGTCTGCCGCTGTCTTTGATAAATATTGAAGTTTGCCGTTGCGGTCGATAATCAGGACACCTTTGCCTCCTGGCAATCTGCCGACTACCTGTGGTTCTCCTTCGGCCAGCGGTTTATTTTTAGCGTTGTAATCTGAAACAAATTGATCGATATCTTCGACTGTATTCAGATCTTTGCCTTCGATTTTTGTGCTTACTTCAGCAACGACAAGAAGCGCTACGGCATCGCGAGTTGTTTTTATTTTTTTCGCCTGGGTCTCAAGCACGTTGAACATTTCAATATGCTTGGGATACAAACTCCTGAGATCGGAAAGGGTGGTTGTGTCGTTGCTTAAAAGGGCATTCGTATACTTTTGAAAAATGCCGAGTGTTTCGATGTCGATTTTCACTCCACCCGGTGTGCGCTCCGCTCCGGCTTCGTTTGCGCCTTTAATTGCGCCAAGTAGTGCTTCTGTAATTTTTAATTGAGCCACGAGAATCGGATCAACCTTTCCATCTTTCTGTTGATCGGCAAGTTTGGCTTCAAGATCTTTCTTGGTTTTTTCCAGATTTTCCTTGCGTGTTTCTCCTTCTTTTTTTTCTGCTTCTGCCATTTTGGTATCGGCCTCTTTTGCTTGTTCTTGTTTCTTTTTGAGATCAGATTCAAGTTTTTCAGTAGGCTTGCCTTCCTCTCTGGCTTTCTCGATTTTTGCTCTGGCAACGTCAACTTCAATGTGAGCTTTAGCGGCTTTGCCTATTGCTTCACCTGTTTGAATCTCTTCAGGTATTTGTGTTTTCTTTTCCGTCGGACCTTCATGGCCCGAGCCCATAAACTCGTGAACACCACCAATCAGACCCGAGTACACAAAGTTAGATCCGAATGATGCGATGCCTTCCTTGAGAGTGAAATGTCTTCCAGCCAAGAATGAAGTTCCCACATCCAGACCAACAAGTCCGCCACCTTCGAGCGAAGTTTTACCCGCCCACCATGCCCCACTTTCAAATGCACCCCCAATCACACTTCCACCACCGTACATCTTGAGAGCCGATCCGCTTATTGCAGCAGACTCTGTAACCAGGCCACCTTCCAGATACTTGGCGTTGCCTGCAGCTTCAGCCAGATTTTTTAGCTTTCCAACGCCCATACCAATTCCTTTGAGTGTGCCCATGGTGAGAATGCTGTGACCGATGGCTTCCCAGTATTCGCCGCTGAAACGTTCATAGTCATAACCCATGATCAGTCCATTCAACTCGTATTGAGATGCTGCAAATACTGTTCCTTCAAGTGCGGATTCACCGGCAAAAGCAACAAGTCGCCCTGCAGTACTTCCACCAACGATTGCTCCTGTTTCGCCGACTGTGCCCACGAGTCCGGTAACAAACGCGTCACCAAGAACCAAACGTGCACCCATACCTCCCACCGTTACTGCACCTGATGCAATACCTGCAGATGCAATCGTAACCGATGTCATTACACCAACCTTCACCGGTAATGCATTCCATTGTTCATCTGTCCAGAATGCTGTGAACGGGCCTCCCTGACCAAAATCTTCTATGGCAACTGTTCCGCCATAGACTTTTCGCCATTCATTTCCTTCAGCACCGACCTGATCTTTCATGAATTTATACGTGGAGAGTTTTACCTCTTTGTTGTAGGCCTCACCCACTACCATGTTTTCCATTTTGCCTTTTGCTTCTGCAATCTCATCTTCTGTTGGATTACGGCGCATCTGTTTTCTGTAGTTATCCTTCCAGGTATCAACAGCTTTACTAATTCGTTTGATGTTATCGGGTTTTCCAAGAGTGTCTTTGCGAACTTTTTCTTTATCCACATCCTTGGCACCGATTTTGAGTTCATCGGCAAAATAAGATTCGTACAAACTGCGAGCGAGTCCGGTGAATCCACGTTCACGGGCTTTTCGAGCTTCATCAAGAGTATTCTCTTTGCGCTTTTCCGGATCAGCAACGTTGAGTTTTCGTTGTTGAGAGAACATATCAAAAACCTCCTGTGCGTTGCTATTAATATCAACCGGGAAGCCTGCCTGCCATTGATCCAGGGCTTTATACAGTTGTTGCTTCCTAATACGGGCTTCGATTCCGTTCAATTGCCCCTGACGAACACCTTCCAATGTAAGACCTTCTGCTTGAGTTAATCCCTCTTCAGCTTTTTTGATGAGATCCCTCTGTTTCTGAATATCTTCTTCTGTTATTTCGCCATGATCCTGGACTCTAAAAATAACTGCAAAACTGTTAGGATTTCTATTTATCAAAGATTGCAGAATCTCTTTCTGCGTTTCGACATCATTTTTTAATCGTTTGAGGGTTTCGTCTTTGTCCTTCTGGAGTTGCTCACCGTTTTTCTTTTGGATATCGTCTTTTTCACTTTTCAAAAAGTCTATATCTTCGCCACTATTGAGTGGCTTTTTCATTTGACGAAGTTTGGCTTCTGCCGCCTCAATTGTGACCACGTCACCTTTTTCAATCATGCGGTGTGCTTCGTAGATGACTCGGGCCATGTTATCAATATTTTCGATGGCCTGGTCATAGGTCCAAGTTCCAAAATCAGTTTTTGTACCAATGTTGTAGTTATATTTACTTTTTACTGACTCTTTCATCGCTGCAAGACGCTGATCCATTTGTTCCAGCTCCATCATGGCAATTTGCTTGAGCATTTCCTTACATTGCTCAAATCTTACCGGATCATAATCCGGATCTTTTTCAGCCGTGTTGTAGTATTTGAGAAGATCTTCTTTGCCGCCGAAAATATCTCCTTTCAACATTTTCTTGCGACCTTCCACCATGGATTTATCTTTTTCACTAGAGGTTTTTTCGTCCAGCTCCATACCGACCTGAATTTCTACCAATTTGAATTTGGCTTCAAAAGCCTTCTGCCTATCCTTTGGCAGTTTGTTGAAATCTTCTGTTTTTATGAGATTACCTTTCTCATCAACCTTTACATATTTCTTTTCTTCTTCAGTGAGGCCTTTTGTAATGAACTCATTAGTTTTGATACTCAGTTTCACATCACCCAGCTCTCTCAATTGCAACTGAGTTTTGCCTAATAAATTATCGTAAAGTTCGCGGTATGATGGGTCTGTTATTTTTTCTGGATTTATCGCTTTCAAATCCTTGAGAGTTTTTGCAAGATCCGTTATGGCTTTATCAGTATCGTCTGAAAGACCGGCAACTTTTGTGGAATCACCTTTGGCTTCTTTCAAGGCATCTGAAATTTTTTTCATTTGAGGCTGGGCTCCTTCAAAACTCGCACGCACTGCTTTAAGTTTGCGCATCATGACTTTGCCTTCACGCATGCCTTCTTTCCATTCTTTCGTTTTATCGTCGTCAGATGAAAGCTCTTTTTCATCGTCTGAGTCGGCGAGTGCAGAGTCCTGCGTGCGTTCCAATCGATAGCCTGCTGATTCTGCATCCTGTTCCTTGAGGGGCATAAGAACCGAATTCAAAATTGCCCTCATGTCTGCCGGCAAGGCATCCGGAATCCATAAATAAATTTTACTTTCTTTGGCTTTCAGCATTACATCATCAACATCCATCAACGCCTTATTGAAAATTTGTGAGCCGATACCACTTTTCTTTTTTGCCTCTCGAGCTACTTTCAGTTTCTCTTCAATTTTGGGTATAAAGCCCTTGGCTTCTTCAACATCACTAAAAAGTGGAACATACAGTTTCACTTTTTCAGTTGTTGATTTAAGGGCGTCGGCCAACGATTCTATGGCCGATAGTTCTGAACTGGGATTCTCTGCTTTTAGTGCATTCTGACCTTTCTCCACTATATTTTTCAGTGTGCCCGTGATGTCAGATTTATATGCGGCTACTTTATCTTTGGAAGCTTGGACTGTGGCTTTGCTGTCAGCATCAGCAAGCATTTTGCCGGCTTTACTGACTTCTCCCTGAAACAGATCTTTCTTTTTTTGAATCGCAGAAGCAACGTCTGTCTTTTTTTCTTTAGTTGCCTGTGCTTCCACACCGCTAATCTGCGTGCGCTCTGATTGAAAAAATTCCCCTGCCATTTGTGTTTTTTGTAAGCTGTTTTTTGCCCTTTTTATAATCTTTAAATTATAACATATTTTTGAAATATGTTAAATGGCTCTTAAGCGGTAATTTTAAGAGCTTTTGCTTCTTATATTTTGATGACGTAAGATAGAATCTTACCTTGTCTTCATGGCTTATTCTGAAAAACCAGAGGTGCAAGGAAATGGCTTGCCTGAAGTAAAATCCAAATCGGGAAAATTTGGTGATTTCTTGACCTCTACTAATTTAAAAAACCATTTTCGAAAAAGGATTGGCCTTTTGCTCTTTGTGACGGCTGCTGTTGGGGTAAAAGCTGTGATACGTGATCATGGCCCGGTTCATACTCAATCTACGGCTGAGGGTGATCAGTTTTCGCATCCGGATAGTCAAACGACACACATCATTAATTTTATTGCCGGTAAAGAAAAGGTATCTCCGGATGATGAACGCGGTTTCTGGATTGAGTACATCGAATACTACTGCCTTTCAAAAAATATACCTCTTCCGGAAAATTATAAAAAACTTGGTAAAGAGGAGTTAATAAAAAAAGTTGAGAGTTTAGGTCCGGGAATTTTTACATTTTATGACACAAAAAATCTTGAATCTGCAAAAGAAAAAATGCCGACAGATCATACAAAATTTGATCGTTATACTTATGAAAAAATATGGAAAATTGCAGAGGAGTGCGGCAGTCCGCGTGTTCAATGGGGTACCCGGAAATACTCTACCAGCCACAGTCTGGAGAACCGCTCATCGTATGACGTTTTTACCGATACTATTTCCATTGACCCGACTGCCGGAAAAAATTTACAGGAACATTTGCTGGCTGAATATGCCCATGCCTGTCAGGCAAATAACAATTCGGTCCGAAGTACTTTTATGGTTGTAACAACAGGTCTGCGGCTCGGAGTGAAACGAGTTTTGGGTAAAAATTTTGGGGACAGTTACAAAGAAGAGTATGAGATACCCGGCAGTTATGAGTACGAAGCACATAAAGTTATTGAGCCGGAATTTCTTAAACAAATTAAAAATCCTGCAGATAAAAAACCTTTAGAATTAAAAGATTTACTTGCCCAAGTCATGAAGCAATTAGAAGAAAGTCATTACGGCACCGGCGACAATGGGGATGAGGAGATTGTCATCGATGACCCGATCGATCTTACGGCTGGTGATGGATTCGAAGACCATGCTAATAGTGCTGGCAATAAATGCCCTGGGAAAATCGATGATGTAATAAGCGGCAATAGTGGAAGCAAAGATGGCAAAGATGGTTCCCTCTAGATGTTTTTCTGGATTCAGAGGATTTTTTAATTTTCCAAAATAGGTTCCGATAATTGTGGTAATAGAATCGCCCACGGCCATGATCACAATCGACGCCATGGCAATATTGATTTCGTAAATATGCAAAACAACGAGCGTTCCCAGAGCAAAGAAAAATGCACCTTTACCTGGAAAAAGTTTCATCTCTTTAGGTCGCTCAAAAAATTTAAGGACCGGATAAATAAACGGTACTTTTACAAATCTTGAGGCGATTGAAACAACACCACCCAGAATAATTACAGCGGTAATAATGGGTATATTCAGAATGCCGTATTTCAGCAGCAGGACGATGCTTATACCCATTAGAAAATGTGCAATTTGTCTACGCAGTTCAAGCTTATCTTTCACATGATGAATGAACCATTCAATAGCTTTATATTTAATTTGCAGATATAAAAACAGATAACCGATGATAAACCCGATAAGACCTCCGGCAATAAGATCACTCACATAATGAACACCCAGATACAGTCTGCTGAAGAGGATAAAAGCGATATAAAAAATTACAAAAACTTTCAACCATACACTTTTAAAAGTTCTGGAAATAAGAGGCAGAACGGATAAGCTGATCGCGGCGTGAAGGCTTGGGAATGAGTATAAAGCCACTTGCGTAAAAAGAAGTTTCGCTAGGTCTTCAGTGGCTGAAGGTCGGGGAATTTGAAAAACTTTTTTGAGAAGATATGCCGTAGCAATAGTAAAAAAAACCGTAAAGGTAAGCAGAATAAGTTCGTCACGTTTTTTGTGAAATGCAAAATAGAGAATCAAACATGCAAGTCCTGCCAGAATAAGATTATTCGTGAGAAGCAGCATTATTTGAAATATCCGGTCATCACGTATGGCCAGAAAATAGTTGAAGATGGATTGGTCGAAGGCGAAAGGCATAGTTAAACAGCGAGATCTATTTTTTCTGCTTTCTGTAATTTTGATCCCAGAAACTCACTTCCTATCTGTACAAATTTTTCGGCCGAGTCGGTGGTGAGAAAACGGACTGAACTTTTTTTATTAAGTTTTGTTTCAATTTCAGGGTGGCGTTGAAGATAGCTTTTGAGGCTTACTGCAACGACTTCTCCGGGATGCGGGATCTGGACGTTTTTACCCATAATACGCTGAAAATCTTCCAATAAATGGGGATAATGGGTGCAACCAAGAATGAGTGTGTCGATGTTACAGGTCTTCAGCTTTCGTAAATATTTTTTTAAAATCATTCGTGTTTCCGGTTTTCCTGACCATCCTTCTTCGATCAAAGGAACGAGCAAGGGACATGCGGTACTGTGCACCTGAACATCCGGACGCAGATTTTTTAGTTCAATTTCGTAACTTTTGGAGTTTACAGTTGCACGGGTACCCACAACACCAATTTGTCCTGTCTTGGAATTTTCTACCACATACTCTGCCATGGGGCGGATCACGCCCAGAATTTTTTTATCTGTGACCTTTGGCTGTCGTAATTTTTCTTCCTGCAGCTCTCGCATAACGTTTGAAGATGCCGTGTTGCAGGCAATAATAATAAGTGAACAACCCTGATCAAAAAGGTAGTTAACTCCCGCTTCGGTAAACCTTTTTACGGTCTCGTGGCTGCGGTTTCCGTAGGGGGCATGGGCATTATCACCCAAATACAAATAGTCATACTGCGGTAACAAATCGAGGAAACCCCGCAAAATGGAAAGTCCGCCAAAACCTGAATCAAAAACGCCAATCATGCGCCCATTTAAACATACTTTTGCTTTTTGGGCGATCCTGAGTACACTCTAGGTAAACATTTAATTTTCTATGAAACTTTCGGAGTCCAGTTTTCGAACCCAAGTCGTCTTTGTGGCTACGGGTGTGTTTATCGGCCTGTTGATATCAACACAGGTGCGAAGCTCAGTGCCTTCTGGCTCTTATCCATCAGATGAACTGGCTATTCAAAAAGATCTCATTAAGAGCTTTCTGGATGACCAGTCTTTGCTGAAAAGCAAAATCGTGGCGCTCCGTGATGAGATTAGTAAGACCCAGGATAGCTCTAAAAATCTGGGTGATGAAAAGCTGATTGAAAGTTTGAACGATCTCAAAAAAGATGTCGGACTTGAAACTGCCAAAGGGGACGGAGTGGAGGTTTCTTTAAATGACGGTGTGCTGGTAAAACGTGATGAAGCAGACACAATTGACCAGTCTCTTATTCATGCTGCGGATTTGCGTGATCTGGTAAATGTACTTCGTTCAGCACGGGCCGAGGCAATTGCCATTAATGATCAACGCATACTTTCCACCACTTCGATAACTTCTGTCGGCAACACCATCCTTGTAAATAACTTCCATTTATTACCGCCTTTTAACGTTGTTGCGATTGGCGACCCTGAACTCATCAGTCAACGTTTGACTGATCCTACAGCGCTTCCTGACCTGCTGAAGAGATTTAAATCTAACAGTATTCAGTTTTCATTTAGTGTAAAAAATAATCTGGTTGCTCCGATTTATAACGGCGATTTCTCTGTAAAATATATCAAAGCTACTAACAGCCCGGCATGAAAATTAAAGAGATGAAAATCAAGGAACGTGAAGTATCACTCCTCATAACATCCGTTGTGGTGGGGCTACTCATCGCCGTGCAGTCACGTGCTTTTACCGATGTATCAACCGTCTTTGGTCGTGATACCCGTGCTGACGCTTTTCGCGAATTGCAGATTCTTAAGAAATCCAATGAAAAACTTGAGGATGAAATCTCTGATTTACAAAGCCAGCTTTCTAAGGCGAATGATCAGGAACAGTCGTTAAAAGGCATTCGCGATGAGATTCAGAAATACCAAATTCTTACCGGCAGAACCGATGTTTCGGGGCCAGGATTGCGTGTGACGCTTAATGGAAATGTTCAGGATATCTGGCTCACCGACATGACCAATGAACTTCTGAGTGCTGGTGCCGAAGCAATTTCAATTAATAATATCCGTCTCATTGATGTCACGAACGGTTTTGATACCATTCCAAATGGCGAAATTGTACTGAATGGATCCATTCTCAAAGCGCCGTATGTTTTTGAGGCCATTGGGGACAAGACCACCTTGAAGGCTGCAATTGAACAGCCGCAGGGAATTCTTCAACGCATGAGTCAGAATCTGACGGGAGTGGATGTAAAAGTTGAAGAAAAAGATCTAGTCTCGATGGAGAAGGTACTCTAAAAATTGCCGGGTGATTTTGTGTAGCCGGGCTTTTTTGAAGTGAGATGAAACGGGGGATTACTGAGTCCTACTTTTTCAGTGCCAGAAGTAACCAAAGGGGCTGGAGGAGCATGATGATAAACAGAAAGATCATGAACACCCGACGGTTGAGTTTTTCGTCCTTGAGTTTACTTTCGGTGGTGTTGAGGTCGGCTTGAACTTCGATGAGTTTATTTTGGGCTTCCTCTTTTTGGATGCGTTGATCTACCACCAGTTTTTGATGCTCGAGCAGGGGAATGGCCTCTTTGAGCATGGCCTCAAGTTGCCCGACGCGATAGTTTGCCCCCTCGAGGCGTTCCTGCTTGGTTTTGAGTTCAGCCTGTTGCTCTTCGAAAAGTTTCTTATAGACCCCTTCCTCGCCTTTATATGGGTTCTGAGGACGGGGGGATCTTGGTAATTTACCTTCTTCATTTTCAATGTCGACACTGTCGATAGACATGTCTACTGGAGTGGACAGCGATTTGTCTATAGACATCTCAGTGTCCACTCTGTCTACTTTGGTTTTGGCACGGAGCTTATTGATCTCTTCTCTACTAAGCCAGATTCTGCCGTCGCGCTTCTCTGTGGACAACTTGCCGCCCATGATCCACCTGTCTACAGTGCGGGTAGTCACTTTGAGTATTTTGCTAGCTGCTTTTCGGTCTACGTTGTATATCATAGTTTCAAGTTTGCCTGTCTACTTATGTCTATAGACATGAAATAGACACGGTGTGGACATTGTCTATACCGTATTGTAGACAGTGTCTATAATGATGTCTACTTTCGTTGCAGATAAAGGCCCTAATATGAGGAGATATTACAGGTAATCTTATTTTATGGCTGCGCTGATTTATGTTTAGAATAAGCCCTCTTGCCAATATTTACTTTTCGTAGTGAAAGTGTATAATTGCAGAAGCCCTAGAAACCCAAAACTTGTCTATTCTGCGTCGATCAATTGTCTACGTTCTGTCTACTGTCTGTCTACTTTGTCTATCAAGTATGTCGACATCTTTGGCGAGCATTTCTGAACCAAGCGGAACTGTTGAAACGATCACTCAAGAGACCACACAAACTTTGGATGTGAGTCCTCTTACCGGCCCAACCTTTTATGATGCCCCGGATGCCGAAAAGATTCTTACCCGCGGAGAGGCTATTCAAAATGTGGTGAACTTTTTTGATCTGGAGAACCGATATAAAACTTTAATCGATAGCTGTTATAAATTTCCCGATGAGTGCTTTTTTGTATTTAGTGCCATGTCGGATTTTGACGGAATAAAATTTAAACCGCTACTTCTCTACCCGGATGTTTCTTCCGGAAACAAATATGCAGGTGCAATTGATACGGCAACGATATTAGGACTGGTCCACGGCTACCTCAATGAGGATCAGACACCGTTTCATCCCAACTATTACATAACTCGAATTCAGGCATTAAAGGTTATTTTGGGCGCCAGCCAGCTGCTTTCCTGGAAGGATAAATTTGAGCTGGATGAGGATTATTGGCAGCAGCAAAGCCAAAAGGGGAGTTTTCAAGTTGCCGACGTGAACGGCCAAAATCCGGATGAGTGGTGGTATGGCCGTTATGTGGCTTTTGCCCTTGACGCTGGCATTGCTGAGGATGAAAGATACTTCCGTCCAAATGATGCTATAACAAGTGGGGAGATGACTGAATTTATGGCACGTGCCTTGGACTATGAGAATACAAACGCCCAATTGAATGAACAAGCCGTTCCACAAACTCAGCAGCCAACAGATCCAAGCACGCAAGCCATCAACTGATGAGGTTCGGAAAATGGAGCGAATGCCGTTGTTTGTCGTGCTCGATAATATTCGGAGTACCCACAATGTGGGGGCGATTTTTAGAAGTTGTGATGCCATAATGGCCTCTAAAATTTTTCTTTGCGGCATCACGGCCCACCCACCCCGCGAGGATATCGCAAAAGCGGCCCTGGGAGCTGATCAAACGGTTCCATGGGAGTATGTGTCGACTACCCAAGAAACGCTCCTTAAAATGAAGGAAAATGGGGTTAAAATTTGCGGGCTGGAATTGGCTGAGGAAAGCCAACATTATAAGGAAGCTGCATATAATTTCCCGATGGCGCTGGTTTTGGGTGGTGAGGTGGATGGGATATCCGAAAATTGCATGGATCTTTTGGATATGTGTATCCAGATTCCGATGCTGGGTCGGGCGAACTCTTTGAACGTGGCGACGGCTTTTGGGATAGTTGGTTATGAAATTTTGTGGCAATATCAAAACCGAAGATGAAAAAATATACGCTCGAATTCAGTAAGAAAAATCCCCGTGCACAGGGAAGTGCGAAGGATTTTGAAAAGTTTTTGCAGAAAGCTGTGAAGGTTTTGTGTGAGCAAAAAGGTATGAGCAAGCTTCTGCAGGGCGGGGTTTTACAACTTGTTTTAGTGGACGATCCGACTATCCAAAAAATAAATCGCGAATATCGTGGGATGAATAAACCTACTGATGTTATTTCTTTAAGTTATTTTGAGGAACCGCAATTTCCGGGTGAGAAGGTTGCTGGTGAGGCTGGAAACGACCTGGTGGGCGAGATTATTATTTCTCTTGATACAGCCAAAAAACAGGCTAAGGAACATAAAAAAACTGTGATGCAGGAGATGCAGTTACTTTTTGTACACGGTGTTTTACACATCTTTGGTTATGATCACGAAGAGCCGAAGGAACGAAAAAAAATGTTCGATTTACAGGATAAAATTATCGGCAATAAAAGCTGGAGACTGATACTTGAAAAAGCCTACGCTGATTTAGCGTAGCTCGGCGTTTGATTTTTATCTTTTTGAATCAGGATTTTTATCGTCGTTGCTGTTTGGATTCAATGCATCATTATCGGTTTGCGATGGTGTTTTTATACCTACGCTACCAAGAATACTGGCTATGTGCTGGCTAAAAGATGACATCCCTGGAAGTGTCCTTTTAGGTTTTGATGGTGGTGCTTTGGGCTTCTCTGTCTGTTCTTTCAGTGTTTCAGCGTTCTGTGTCCTTGCTTCTGCTATGGGTGTTATTCCTCTTAATCTTCTTTCCACCTCATCACGGACAGTCTGTGGTATCGGCGTTCTTACTCTATCTCGAAAGTCAGGGATACTTTGAGGACGTTTTTCGGTCCTGGGTATACCGCCACGTTCCAATAAAGCTTTTTGGTTTGATTTATTTATTTCGAGTTCTACTTGCCGGGCTCTGGACATTAAACATTCAACAAGTCCACGAGCGAGGGGATGGCAGTTTGCCTCTATCAAACGACGAATAAGAAGCGTAAAAAATCTCCATTTATCATCTTCGGTCTTAGCTGTATCGATCTGGTTTAAAAGCTGAATTTCGCCTATGGAGAAATGGTCTCGTTCCAGTTTTTCTCGACTGTGAAGATTGCGATCATATGTTCCTGAACCAAGACCTTTAATAAGTCTTGCAAAAATTTCACGATTATCTTTGGATCTTTTGGCGATAAGAATCACTGTGGATGCTCGTAACATATCCACCTGTTTTTTGGCGTTTTCATGCATTCTTAATTCAGGCGGCAGACTCTTTTCAGCAGGATTTTTTACAGCTTGTAAATCCGTCATTGCGTTGCTTCTACGCGGTCGATCTGGTGGACCGTCTGATGGTGGCGGAGGGCTATTCATATTTTTTTGATAAACAGTGTGTCATTGTAAATGACGAGACATGCTTGTCAATAAATATTGCTGACGAGGATGTGAGAAAGTTGGATAACTTTCTTTGAAAATTGAAATTTATTTTTTGCTGAAATTTTTTTGAATGTAGTCTTCCAGAATTTGGATGAAATCTGTTGGGATATTTTCACCTTTCAGAACTTGATGCTGGCGGCCTTTAATGTAGACCGGAGCAATAGGCTCTTCGGTCTTTCCTGGCAGGGAGATGCCGATATCGGCGTGTTTGGATTCACCGGGGCCGTTGACGATGCAACCCATGACGGCGATTTTTAGGTTTTCAATTCCGGAATATTGGGCTGACCATTCGGGCATTTTTTGTGAGATGTGGTCGTTCACTTTTTTGGCGAGTGTTTGGTAGAAAGTGCTGGAGGTGCGACCGCAACCCGGGCAGCTGGAAACGAGCGGGCGGAAATTCCGGATACCCATAGTTTGCAGGAGGAGTTGGCAGGCTTCGACTTCCTTGGCGCGTTTAGCGCCGGGTTCCGGTGTGAGAGAAATTCTGATGGTGTCACCGATTCCTTGTTGAAGAAGAATGGCGAGCGCGGCTGAGGATGCGATGAGTCCTTTTGCTCCCATGCCGGCTTCAGTGAGTCCAACATGCAGCGCATAATGGCTTCTGGAAGCGAGAATTTCGTATACTTTTACTACATCCTGTACATCAGACATTTTCACGCTGAGAACAATTTTGTTGGCGGGGAGACCTGTTTTTTCGGCGAGTTCGGCGGAGTTAAGTGCACTCTGAACCATTGCTTCGTACAAAACTTCTTTGTCTGAATTTGGGTCTTTTTGTTTGGCGTTTTCATCCATGAGTTTTGTGAAAAGTTCCTGGTCTAAGGAACCCCAGTTCACGCCGATGCGAACGGGTTTATTATTTTTTATCGCGATCTCTACCATCGTGCGGAAGTTGTAGTCGTGGGCGTCTTTGGTACCGACGTTCCCAGGGTTGATGCGATATTTGTCGAGGCTTTGAGCGCACTCCGGATGGTTGGAGAGCAGGGTATGACCATTGTAATGGAAGTCCCCGACAAGCGGCTGATTGAAGCCGTTTTTTAACATCTTTGCTTTTAACAAAGGAATGGCTTTCGCGGCCTCATGATCGTTCACTGTGACTCTTACGAGTTCAGATCCGGCTTGGATGAGTTCAACAATTTGCGCGTATGTTGAATCCACGTCCGCGGTTGGAGTGTTGGTCATGGACTGGATTCTGACTGGGTTTGTACCACCGATGGTTACAGAACCAATCTGGACATTGTGAGTTTGATGACGCATAGATTTAGCTGGTAGGCGCGGGATCCACGCTGAGCTTAGGGCTTAACTTTTTAGCCTTAACCGGGATTAAACGCAAGGGGTCTTTTACGATAATTTTCTCGGCGGTGACCTCGATGATGTCTTTGTGAGCTACAGTTTTGCGATCGTAATAAACGCCCATGAAACTTTTTCCAACTAAAATTCCAGTGAGTAAAAACATTTTGGAGTTGTAGGCCGCGTCGTAGACTTTGCCTAAATGTTCACCGCTTTTGGTGACGACTTTATTGCGAACAATGCGAAGATTTTTTTTGAAAATTTGCTGGACGGCGTGGAGATCCTCCGGGTCGAGAAGGGCTTCCTCATCAGCAATAACGAGGCTGTTATTCCAGGTGATTACATCAATCGGGGAGACGACTTTATTGCCGACTGCACCTACTAGAAAGCCGGCAATTTTTCCGGTGTCAGGATTTACGAGTATGTCGAAAATGCGACCAACCATTTGGCCATTTTCGGTGATGACAGGTAAACCGATACTTTGGGAATGGAGTTTTTCCATGTGTTAAAAATGCCATGAATCTGGCGTTGAAGCAAATATGGGCGTTTGACTTTGCGGGTGTTTTTGGCTATAAGTAGAGGGCTTAAAAAATGACGCATTGTCGGGGTGTAGCGCAGTTGGCTAGCGCGCCTGGTTTGGGACCAGGAGGTCGAAGGTTCGAGCCCTTTCACCCCGACCAGTTTAAATCTGCGATTTAAAACGGTGCCCGGTAAGCGATTGCTTGCAATCGCCCGACCATTCGCCCTTTTTGGAGGGCTCTGGTGACCCGGTAGCAATTGCTTCGCAACTGCCCGACCAGTTCAAATTTTAGATACTAAAAAAGCACCCTTATGTAGGATGCTTTTTTGATAGTGTTATTTTTTTGCCATCGCGGCGAGAGCAACTCTTAAGGCTCGTTGGGCATCGTGGAGCTCTTCCTGCATGGCGCGGGATTCGCGGTCGGCCTCTGCTTCCGGGTTGTCGTTTTTTTGGGCGAAGCGGATGTTTCTGGCGATGGCGCTTAACTCTTCACGGAGTTCGGCTGCGATGCCGCCGCCTGATGATGGTGGGCCGGAAGGGTCTTGGGAGCCGCCTGCGGTAGCTACGCGGAGGCCTGTGCGTACTGCACCGCCTACTTGGACACGAATATTTTGTTCTCGCATTTGAGTTACTTTATCAAACTCTTCCTCGGCCATTTTTTCCAAGCCCGGCATGACAAATCTGAAGAAATCCATGAGGATTGCTTTGGAAGGGATTTTGCCTGCGTCGTTGAGGGCGCGGATGTCTTTGACAATAACTTTCACTCTGTCCATGCGGGTACGTTTATCATCTCCTGCTGCGCGCAGAAGTGCGATGTGTTCACAAAGAGTTCCACCAAAATATTGGCGAATTCGTTCGTATGTCCAATGGCTGCGTTCGCTTTTTTCAGTAGGAACTGTTTCCTGGTTTGTTGATACAGCTTGTGAAGTAGTTATTCCAAGTTTCATAAACGAGCTTATTATTGAGACTGCCATATTAACATTTTAATCTATTTTGTCAATGATCAGCGGTTTTTCATGAGTTAGAAGGATTGAGGCTCTTTTTTATTACAGGCAACAAAAAAGCCCCCTTTTTTGAGGGGGCTTTTCTTAAGTTTGTGACTAAAGACTACGCATCTGCACCTGCACCTGCGCCACCGAGAACTGTGTTTACGATAGCGAATGAGAGCAAGATGATGATAATACCCACGATTGCGTACATAATAATTTTCTTTCCTTTGTCGATTTTGCCTTCATCACCACCGGCAGATACATAAAGTACACCACCATAGATGATCATGATTACAGCAAGAAGACCTAAGAAGCCGAGGAAGAAGTTCAAGATTGTGAGAACTAACTGACGGAAACTTCCCTGACCGCCTGTAGCATCAGAAATCTTTGTAGGAACATCACCTGGGTTGATAAGACCTTGTGCAGAAACTGGCAGAATGTGGAAAGCCATAAGGCTCATAGCTGTTACAGCCATCATAATTCCGGCCTGTTTTGCGAATTTCTTTACCTTGGAAAGAGTTGATTTTGACATATTTTGTATGGGTAAAAATGTTATTTTTATATTTACTTCAATCAATTGTACCAGATTGTTGCCTAAAAAACAAGTGGGTGGTGGACTATTTCGCTGGGAGAAAGCCGGTTGGACCGATAAACTGAACCTCTTTTTCCAGTTCGATTTTGAATTTTTCCTGGACGCGGGAGGCCATTTCTTTGGCTAAGGCAAGCACATCTTGCTGGGTGGCGTGGCCGACGTTCATGATCCAGTTGGCGTGGTCGGGGGAGACCTGGGCGTCGCCGACGCGGAGGTCCTTGCAGCCGCATTGTTCTAACAAATAACCGACTTTTGTGCTGGGGTCTTGAGGCTTGTTGTAGTCCGGGGTGACCGGGTTTTTGAAAAAGGAGCCGGAGCATTTGCCTTTTGGCTGCTTGCTGATGCGGTTTTTTACTATATCCAGCGACTCTTCAAGGGCTTTTTTGGCGATTTCGGGGGTGGCGGTAGCCAGTTTGAGCCATACTTTTAAGACGATATCGTCCGAGGTTTTGATGGTTGAGGTGCGATAGTTGAAGTTGAAGTAGGGTTTTTCCTCTTCGCGGAGGCCTTTTGTGGGGCTGTAAAGTAGGGCTTTGTGAAAAATATCCTTTGTTTCTATGCCAAAAGCGCCGGCGTTTCCGCGCACTGCGCCTCCTATTGTTCCTGGAAGGCCCATCATTTTTTCCATTCCGGTCAGTGAGTTTTTGAGAGCGAACTGGATGACCTGCGAGAGGAGTGTTCCCGAGTCGGCAACGATGCTTTTTCCATTGTCGTCCAGCGCCGTGGAACGGTTCTGAATGTGGATAACCAAACCCCGAAAACCCTCATCTGCAAAGACAATATTACTGCCACCGCCAAGTATAACGGTTGGGATTTTGTGTTTTTTGGCCGCTTCATCAAGGAAGGGAATCTGCGCAGCGTCGGTGACTTTGAAATAAAGATCGGCGGTGCCGCCAATGCCCATACTGGTAAAAGGTGCGAGTGGTTTGTCCTTTTCCGTTTCGGGGAAATTTTTGAGAATGTGGAGGTATGGGTCGATCATGGTGCCTGTATTGTACACCAGAGTTCGTTTGACAGTTTAGTTGAGTTTGAATATCATCCCCTTTGCGTTTTTAATAAAATTTAGGCCGCTTTAGCTCAGCTGGTAGAGCAACAGTTTTGTAAACTGTGGGTCGTCGGTTCAAGTCCGACAAGCGGCTCCATCTATTCTTGGTTGAAATAAGGGCAGATACTCAAGTGGCCAACGAGGGCAGACTGTAAATCTGCTGGCTAACGCCTTCGAAGGTTCGAATCCTTCTCTGCCCACCATTTTGTTACCCGATGTCAAAACGGTTGATTTGAGGTATAATTATTCTATGACTCAAACAATTAAATCCGGCATTGCGGCGGTAAAAGTTTTGGAGGAGTGGGGCGTAAAACATATTTACGGTATTCCCGGCGGCTCTATTAATTCCCTGATGGATGCGCTTTTAGCTGAGAAGGACAGGATTAATTATATTCAGGTGCGCCATGAGGAGGTGGGCGCGATGGCAGCGAGCATGCATGCAAAATTTACCGGTCACATAGGGGTTTGTTTTGGGAGTGCGGGTCCGGGTGGGACGCATTTGTTGAATGGTTTATACGATGCTCGTGAGGATCATATGCCGGTATTGGCTATCATCGGGCAGTTTTCGACAACGGGTATGAATATGGATACTTTTCAGGAGATGAATGAGAATCCTATTTATGCAGATGTTTCTGTTTATAATCGAACGGTTACGAATGCTGAGCAGTTGCCTCACGTGTTTGATGAAGCGATTCGTCAGGCTTATGCAAAAAGGGGAGTGGCTGTTGTGGTGTTGCCGGTGGATCTGGGATGGAAAGATATTCCAGCTCTGGAGTTTTATTCGAGTGCAAAATCTCATCGTGAGTATCCTCATCCGACATTTAATCAGGTTGATCTTGAAGCGGCAGTGAAAATTCTGAATGAATCTGAAAAAACTATTATTTATGCAGGGATTGGAACTCGAGGAGCCGGTGATGATGTGGTAAAACTTTCGCGAAAATTGAAGGCGCCGATTGCTGTGACTGGTATTAATTTTGATAGTTTTCCCCATGACTACGAAGCGCTTCTGGGTGCGGCGAATCGCGTTGCGACTAAACCGGGCAATGAGGCTTTTCCGAATGCGGATACTATTTTGTTTGTTGGAAACAACTATCCGTTTGCTGAGGTTTCACATATTTTTGAACACGTGAAACACTTTATTCAAATTGATATTAATGTTGCGAATCTTGGGAAGCGACATGCGAATGATGTGACGATTTTAGCTGATGCGGGAGACGCTGTGAGAGAGCTGACAAAAATGGTGGAAGAGAAAACGGAGACCGGATGGTGGAGGGCCTGTGTGAACAATATCAAAAACTGGCGTGAGTATACGAAAAAGCTTGAAACAAAAACTTCAGGCGAATTGGAGTTGTATCAGGTTTATCATGCGATTAATGAGCACATTGAAACTGATGCGATTTTCGCGGTTGATGTTGGTGATGTTACTCAAACATCCATTCGTCATTTGCATATGAATCCGAAGCAAATGTGGAGAACTTCCAATCTGTTTGCGACTATGGGAGTGGGACTGCCCGGAGCGATGACGGCAAAACTAGATTTTCCTGATCGCCAGGTGTGGTCATTTTCGGGTGACGGGGCTTTTCAAATGGTGATGCAGGATCTGGCTACCCAGGTTCAGTATAAACTTCCGATTGTGAATGTGGTGTTTGCGAATTCACAGTATGGTTTTATCAAAGATGAACAGGAAGATACCAATACAGGATATTTAGGAGTAGAGTTTATGGATGTAGATTATGCAAAAGTTGCGGAGGCCATGGGAGCGAAATCTTACACAGTGAAAAAAATTGAGGATTTACAGAGTGTTTTTGATCAGGCTGAAAATGACAGAAAAGCGGGTTATACAGTTTTGATTGATGCAAAAATATCGAAAAAAAGGCCGCTTCCGGTGGAGATGGTTATACTGGATCCTGCTATTCATAAACAGGAAGATATTGAAAAATTCAAATTGCGTTATGAAGCGGATAATCTGAAACCGTTCAGTGAATTCCTGCAGGCTGAAGGGATTAAACCTGTTTATAAATCTACAGATCTTGGTGGATTTTAATTGTATTTTATGGCGACCATTAAATTTAAAACTCAACCTTTTGCAATAGGTTCTTGGACTGTTGTTTTGCTGCCGAAGAATGAAAGTGTGAAGCTTCCTTCTCGCGGGATGACAATGATGAACGGGACTATCAATGGTTCGTCGTTCCAAATTCCGCTGGAGCCGGATGGCAGGGGGAGTCACTGGTTTGAGTTCAATAAAAAAATGCAGGCTGCGACGAAGGCAAAAGTGGGCGACACTATCGAACTTGAGGGTGAGCCAACTAAAGAATGGACAGAACCAGAAGTGCCGGCAGATTTAAAGAAAGCTCTGGCGGGTGCTCCGTCCGCACAGGCTCTGTGGCTTGAAATAACGCCAATGGCGCGCTGGGATTGGATTCGCTGGATTCGCTTTACCAAAAGTGCGGAAACGCGCGCAAAACGAATCGATGTGACTCTTTCAAAACTGAAGGCCGGTAAGCGACGACCTTGTTGTTTTAACCGCGGCATGAGTACGGAAACTGCTGTGTCGAATCAGGGGTTGCTTCTTGAACCTGGGAAGGTAAAAGTGGCAAAGTAGATTGGAAACTGAAAAATTATTTTTCAGGATTTAAACTTTTCTTTCAGGAGAATTACAGCCTTGAAGACTAGAGAAAGAATGATGAAATAGAAGATAAAAGAGAAGATTGTGGAGAGGAAAGTAATATTTGTAATTTTGTCGCCTACGGTGCACAGGGTGGCGCTGCCTTTTACTGTGGCGCCGCTGTATGGATGGGTCGTGTTGGAGGTGTCGCTGAGTGTGCCGTCCAAACATGCGAGTGTCCCACCCGGATAGCTTAAACCGGGGAAAATTGCCGCACCTGCGGTTACGAGCATGAAACTGATGAAAAAGGCCGCTATAATATAGGGAAATTTTTGATTTTTTTGGGGCTTTTCAGCCTTTTTTGGCTTATCAGGAAGCACTTCGTGGCTTTTTGCTGCGCTTTTTTTGTGTTTCTGTAACGGACGGGTCATTGAGAATGTAATAATTGTAAACAGGTTTCATTTTAGCTAATATAGTCCGCCTGGTCGAATAATGTTAGTAAAATATCTATGACATCAGCAGCAAGTTTCCCATCAGAAGATCCAATTCAAGAAAACGATCAATCACCACACGTTGAACAACGTCATAAACAGCATGAGCAGCTTTTGCTTAGGTTTTTTAGTCAGGTGGTGGATAACGATAGGCGAGGTAAACCTCTGAAAGAGGATGATTTCGATTGTCTCGCATTGATGGCTTTTATAAAACTACGTGACAAAATTAAACATGTGAAGTTACATGACATCACCGAAGAAGCCGTTGATTCGGGGAGATCGTTGCCGCCGGGTTGGATTGAAAAGACTGATGACCTGGTAAGTTTTGTTCAGTTGGAACTGCGCTACGAAATTTTCAAGGCAATGTGCAAAAAAGATTTTGCAAAAAAAGTTGCTGAATCGAATGGTTTGCTGGTGTTGGATGAAGAAGCGTTTTAGTGGTTTGAGAAAGGAATCGAATGGTGATAATTTGATGTCATGAGAGAAACGCATGATCTGATCCTGCCGACTGGTGCACGCCATGGAGAAGATAACACGGAGGAAAATAAAGGACTGAGATTGATTGATTCAGATTGCGAAGGTGATCAGGATTATAGTTTGCGACTGTATACAAATGGACATGAGGCTTTTGCCGATATGGTGGAGGATTTTTGGCATGCTCAAAAGAGTATCGATATTCAGATGTACAGTTTGGGAAACGACTCTACTGCCAGGGCTTTGGCTAATGCATTGCTCGCACAAAAAAGGTTTAATCCCGGGGTAAATGTGGATGTGCGCATTGATCGTATGGGGACTTTTTTGGATGGATGCCGTAAGGAGTTACTTGAGCATGGCAGCAAACTGTTCACAATGCTGGAGGCATTTTTTCGACTGGCTCAATACGATTATTTTTCGATGGGTCGAATTTCCGGATTGCAAAAAGATTTTTCGGATTTTTATAGAATGGGTGTTGATGAACAAAATGAGATGGACGATTTTTGCCGGAAATTTTTTACTGATGAGAGACTTTTTTCTTTGCATCCGGTGGCGCGACATTTGGCACAAGCAGGAATTTTAAAGGTTGGGAAAGCTCTAATGACGGATATGGATCATTCTAAAAAGGTGCGGATTGATGGAAATATTTTATGGACCGGGGGAATGAATTTTGTGGACGCTTCATCGGGCGGGTTTGATTTTGAGAACGGGTGGCACGGGAAAGCACCTGAATATCATCGGGATTTTATGGTGCGAATTGATACTTCCGGAAAAGAAAACGGTGCTGAGATTGTGAATGGTGGCCGTGGGCACACTGATGAGCGACAAGGGATTGAAGAACGTGCTTTGAAAAATCTTTTTTTTCTTAAAAATAAAGGTGCCCGAAGGGATATTCCCGAGTATTCACCTCTTGATAAACAGCTGACCAATGCCGTTTATCGACTAATCGACCAGGCAAAGGAAGAGATCCGTCTGGAGCATGCGTATGTGATGGATCCGACGGTTATTCATAAAATTCGAAAGAAGGCACATGAAGGAGTTGGAATTCGCGTGACGCGTGGTGCGCCGGAAACACCGCAACTTGAAATGGAAAATGAAAAAGGTTTTTCAAAAATTCAGGGAATGTCGGGTGTGGATGTTCGACGCATCGGTAAAAAAATTCATTCAAAAGTTATGCAGGTGGATAAAAGATTTGCTTTGATTTCGTCGGCGAATTTGTCGAGGCTTTCTATGGAGTATACCGGGGAGTCAGGTGTGCTGATTGTTGGTAACGAAGATTTTCAGGCGAGATTGGGGAGTGCGATGGATGAGGTGGAATAAAAAAATTGTATAGGAAAAGGGCCCGACGAGATCAACTCGTCGGGCCCTTGTTTTTTGGTCGAGGGCGCGCCTCGGGTTTGCTGTGGGTTTCGTTGCCCCAGCTTACCGAGAACGCCTCTACACGGGCGCGCTTATCTCGACCAATCCCTTGAAGCATCCTACTGACGCTTCAGCTCCACCGTGACGCCCCGCATGGGCATCGAGGGGAGCGCTTCGCCCTTGTACGCGTTGTCACCGCACTTCGCCAGCGCGATGCCGCCTTCGGCGGCGATGTCGCACTGCACGGGGCCAGGCTCCTTGCCCTTCACCCACTGGCAGTTCGAGAGGCCGAAGCCTTCGATCTGCCAGTCACACGTGGCCGCGATGATCGCGGGCGTGGTGGTGACGGGGGGAGCCGGAACCTGCGTAGGAGCTGCCGTGGCCGTGGGTTGCACGGGCGGCGGCTCGGCAGTCGCGGTGGCGCTGGCCGTGAGCGGAGGAGGGGGCTCCTGGGTTGCGACGGCCGTGGGCTGCACGGTCGGCGCGACTTGCGGAGCAGCGCTGGCGCTCGTGGTAGGTGCGGGGTTGGAGGTCGCGGAGGCGGTGACCGTGGGAACGGTCTTCACGTTCTGCTTGTCCTTCCCCTTGCCCACCCTGAGTGCCAGGGCGATGATTCCGATGGCGAGAGCGCAAAGGAACACGCCTCCGAAGATCCACCACGCGAACGTGGGGATCTTGCGCTTCTTGTACCCAGGCAGTCCGCCGGCATACGAGCCGGTCAACAGCGGGTCCGGGATCGGGGGTCCCGAAGGACCTCCGGCACCGGGCGCAGGTGACCGCTTATACCCGGCCGCGGGCGGCGAACCGCTCCCGGGGGGCACAGGCGATCCGGTCGGAGAAAATCCGGCCGGGGGCGGGCTGATCACCCCGTCGCCGGGGATCGGCATGGGGGCGGGGAACGTCGGAGCGGGGGAAGCCCTCGGGTCGGGCGCGGGCGCCGCGATGAACGGCGACATGACCCCGGTCGGTGCCGCCGAAGCGTCGGGCGCGGGAGCGTCCGGCGGAGGCGGCGGGTCGGGGGGCGGCGCCACGTGCGGGTTGGCGAACCCGCACGCCGAGCAGAACTTCTGCCCGAGGGGGTTCGTATGACCACACGAGGTGCAGTTGAACATGTCCGGGAGGGGAGGAGGAACCGATGAGATCGGCTTGGGCGGTTCCGGCATGGGCGCGGGGGGCGGCAAATTCGCTGCCCACCAGGCCTGCATATCCGTAACCGTCATGGGGGGGAAGGGCTCATGGCCCAACTTCTCCCACGCTTCGCTCATCTTCTTCCAGAAGCGAGCGAACCTCTTCTCATCGGGAGCGGCACCGGACGGGAACATCGCGTCCAGAGTCGTCCCGAAGGTATCCTCCAACTCGGCGTCGGTCATCGACACGCGGGGCGCGCCGGCGGCCGTGGGGATCTTGGCCATCTCCTCGATCAGCCAGACCTTGACGGTGAGGCGTTCGATCGGCGGGAGAAGTGCGGGGTTGGTGGTGGAAGACGTGGTCGAGGCGGGGTTGGCGTTCGTCATGATGTTGTTCTCCGTGGGCGCTTGGCCCGGTTTTGTTCGGGCCTAGGGCCCATGGGTCGTTCTACCGAATCCAAATGGGCACAAAGGAAGTGTCGAATTGAAAAAAGTGAAAACAAATAAGTTAAACTGCTTTCATTTTTCGCTACACCCACCATGGGCGCAACTCGGCTCAGCTTTTGAGATTGTATTGTCGAGATAAGCGAGCCTAGGATCGAATGGCAACTTTTGAAAGTAGTCATCCGGTCCCAGGCTCACTTACTATGCTTATTGTAAAAGGGCTATTTCTTCTGCTGTAAATAATTTCTGAGGCTGAAAGCCTTTCTCGATTAACTCTTTTGCAACCATTTTCATATACATAACATCTTCGCCTTTCTGAATGTTGTTGATGATATTATTCATACGCAACCATCCTAAATTTTCGATCATTTCCTTCGCAATTTCGAGCTCAATAGGATCTTTAATTTCGTCGAGTTTAATTTGATCGTAGTAATCAAGGTTGTCGGTAGAGCGATTCTTATTTTCATCAAAGAATGGGCGATATTTGCTGCGATACTCTTTTACTTTTTTGTCATGAGCAGCTTTTTCTGTATGAGCTTTTACGGCTGCATCCAGTTCAGCAACTGTCTGGTCAATATCTGTAGGATTTACGATTCCTTTTTCTAAAGCTTCTTTCAGGAGCATTGATTCATAAAGAGCATCTTCTCCTGCCATAATTCTTGCTGCACTTTTACGACCAGCTTGAGCTGCTCTCAAGTTATAGTCGGCTTTGATACTTCCCCATGAGATCAGTTTGGTATCAGTAACAATAGCTTCTGATCTATCCTTAAACTCAGATTTTGCGGTTGGTAAACTCCTATTATGAACGTATTTAGCCAAGGTCATATGATCTCCGTCCATTTCTCGGTCGATGAGCGGATCTGTGATTATATCTGCAACTGCCAGAAGGACATCGAGTTTAGTATCGTCGATAGTTTCATTGAGAACATCTGCAACTTTGTTCACTTTATCAATTAAAATGAGACGTTGTTTTCTTGCTGCTTCCATGTGGTTATGGAAAGCGACTGCTTTTTGATCTCTGATAGCAGCAGCTGATGCCAGTTCTTCTTTTCTCATGCCGGCAACCAGTTCAGCCTGATGAATTGCCTCCAAGACATCATCTCCACTGAAATATGGCGGTGTTGTTAACTCACTCGGTTTTACTACTTTTAATTCGAGGAGTTTCTTGATGGTTGTGAGGTTTTTCTCATTATCGATGTTGCCAAGGAAGCGCATGTTGCTGCGACCCAGGAATACACAGAGTTTTTTGAGATACTCAATTACCGGTGTTTTTGAACTGACGTTAATTTCGATATTCACGTTGAACGCCGCAATCTCATCGCCACCAAAAACTTCGTTCATGGTTTTTCCTTCACAGAGACGCATGGCATCTTCCAGACGGTCAATTTTTTCTCCACCGTTACTGATTTCGCCAATGATTCTTCTGATTTCATATATTTCATGAATGCGGTCGTAGTAATCAACCTGGGTATCCGGAATCAATTCTGCAACGGTATCAATGCCGAGAAGTCCCATATCCAGGAAACGGGCAACTTCTACAACACCAATATCTGCACGAGCTTTTGCATCCAGTCTCTGGCGCGCTTTTTGTTCTTCCGCACCTTTGAAGAGACCAATTGCACCTAACATTTTATCTGTTCTACTTGCTGGTTCTTTGGACTCTTTATCAAGACCAAGGTATCCCATGAAACGGTTGAGCGCGGCTTGATTAATTGTGGCACGGGAAAGACTTTCCGTTCTTGGAATAAAACTGCCGCGATCTTTGAGAAGCAAAGCGAGTGTTCCCAAATATTGAGAGTCTGCAAGAATACGTTTTTTCTTGGTACTATCCGGAGCTTCATCCGGTGCATCAGGAGGTGGAGCCATCGGAAGTGCTGTATGCCAAGATCCGATTTTTTCCCATAAGGCTGCAATCTTGATTCCCAGATGGACTTTTAGGGCATCTAGATCAACAAGTTTTCCCGGATGTGATGCGAGAGTTTTAAGCTCGTCATAGGCTCTACGGGTTTGTTCCAGTGTGGTGATGTTGTGATCAAAAATAATTTCACACAGTTCTTCCGCATGCGGATTCGCATGATTTTTGGAAATGTATTTGTGAGTGTAGGCGTGGTTTTGTTCAATTTTCAAAAGAAATTTTCCGAGCGTAACTGTCCTGTTGTATTCAACTTGAAAAGTTGGACTCATCGGGATCTCTTTGGTTGTGAAGCTCAGACTGCCATCAATCCAAGTCATTTGATAGTTTTTGCCATCAAACTCTATGGAAACCATGAATGGTTTTGTTCCATGCTTAGGATCGAAATCTTCAGCAAGTTCAATGGTGTTAATACCATGGCTGCCAATAGTTTCATGACCGACAAGAAGCGGTTTATGAATAACCACTTTGCCATGAGGGTCTGAAATAATAAGTGCGGGACCTATGTGGGCGAACTGGGTATTTTCAGTTAACAGTTCTTCACCTTCAGCGAAATGTACTCCCATATGGAGCACTTTGAATCTGGTGAGTGCTTCCTGGTGTTCACGTAATGGGCGTTGAATTTCATCCAGTTCCAAGGCTGCCTGACGTGCGATTGCTTCTTCCTGATCGAGCTCCTCTTTTTTCTTCATAGCGAGGAAACGTTTGCCTTCTCCTTGAGCATGGTCGATTGCATCGTGGAAATCTTCAACTTTCACATCGATTCCGCTATCTGCAGCTAAATCTAGATATCTCTGAAATGATCTCGGGATTTCTGTATTCAATTGAATATCATTTACTCTTTTGCCAAAAGCTAGGGCCTCTTGAACTTTCTTGCGGGCTGCTTCTTTTAATTCTTGTTGATGGGCATCCAGGATTAAACCTAAACGCTGGCGAATATGTGCTTCTGCATTTTGCAGTGCCATTCCTCTCCAGATATCAAATTTATCAGTACGTACCTCATCCGGGATGAGATCACTGAGTAGCAAGAAAAGTTCCTGAGCTTTGCGCAGATAGGTTTTTGCCTGAAACACTGCTGCTACTTCCAGGTTTGGACTTTCAATACTCATCTCCTCGATACATTCAACCAGTTTGCTTCCGGCAATTTCCAGAAGTTTTTTACAACGTCTGCTGTACTGTTCTTTTACCTCATCAACCAAAAATGGCTGTTCTAAATTTATGCGTATTTCCTGGTAGGCACCTTCTTTTCCATCACGGCCACGGCCGCCAATTAAAACTGGTTCGTTTGGATCAACCTGGACAGGTTCATTCAGAACAAGACCTCTACGTTTGCGATCGGGAGTATCAATTGATGCAACTCTAAAAATGCCTTTTTCACCACGAACCAAAATCGTATCGCCATCGATAACTATTTCTCCGTGAAATTCAGCAATGCTGTCTGCTGCATCGGGAGCAAGAACGATATCATTGCGCGGATCTGTTCCGATTTTGTAGGCTTCGCCTTTATCAATGAGAGCCAAACGCATGGCAGACTCTGAAGTTTCACCCTTTTGGATGATATCAACACTGGCGAGATGTACTGCCGGATTTTCACCAATCTTTTCAATTTTTGGTCCTGGCGGTGGAAAGTTTCGATCAGTTTTTGGTGATGGGGGTACAGTTACTACTGGTACAGACATTAATGGCACCTCAATCACATCAGGTACAATAACAGCGCCGGCAAGTTCCGGTGGAGGTGCGGATGGTGAAGCTGTTGTTGGCGGAGGAATTGTTGGTATTGCACCGGGAGGCATCACTTCATGTGTAGCCAAAATGGTGTCGTCACGGCCCAGCGCTTCACGGGTTGCCTCGGGATCTGACACTGTTAAATGAGGATCTCTGCCGGTTGCTCTGGCAACTGCAGGTTCCGGATTTGTTGAAGGAATGGATTCAGGAGCTCCAGTAGACGGACCTTCACGGCGGGTTACCGGGAGTGGTTCGGCTGAGTCTGTTGAATCTTTAATTACTGGATTAAAAGCTTTCGGTGATAAACGCTGTGGAAGACGTCGAGCAGGGCCACCTTGCGGGAGTTTTAATCCACTGCCTTCTGCAGGTGGAGGTAAACCATTTGTCGAAGGCATTGGCGCTGAACCTGGTGCCGGAGGTACTGTTGCAGAAACAATAGTTGTTGCACGTTTTAAAGGCGTACGAGGTTTTACACGCGCTGCGCGTGGTGGTTCCGGCGGAACTGGTGTTCCAGGAGCCGGAGCTTTTACTGCAGGTAAATCTGAAACATGAAATCTATCTTTATACCCTCCTTGCAGCATAAAAACATTCAATTGAGCATTGTTGCAATAACGCAAAACGTCATCAGGCGAAATGAACTCACTTTCAAAAAGATTCGTGAGAAGTTCATGGAGCTTTGATTTTTCTAAATCACTTGTAGGTTCCGGAATCGTTAGATTTCCAGCGTCAATTCTTCCGGAAATGGCGTATACCAGTTCACGTTTACGGGTCTCCTGATCAGAAATGTATGTTTGAAGAACGGTAATAGGAATGATTCCTTTGCGTGTGCGACGAAGGAATTCGATCATTAAATCAAAATGGTATGGATGCTCTTCAATTACAGCAAGAAGTTTTGCATCATCGTATTTTTTTACATCCAATGGGACATTTCGTTTTCCCTCTTTATCGATAAGAAAAAATGCCTCTACAACAGCTTCCAATTTTCGATATCCGCTGTGTGAAGTTACCTCATCAAGATCAGGAATTTTGTCGTATGTATCCAACAAGCGACCTGTACGCGGGCTTCGTGGAGGTTCAGATTCGGACTTGTGTGTAGGTTCATCCACTACTTTACCAACGCCCGGAAGAGTGGGTTCGTGAATACCTGGTTCTGGTTTGTCTGATGGTGTGTCAGCCATAAAAATTGCTGATTATTTTTAATAAAAGGCAGATACTCTAGTATATATTATTTGTTTTGTCAATATATGAATCACGGATTTGGGCACTTGTTTAGCCCTAGTAAAATGCTTTTCTGGTCCAATTATTACACAAGGTTACTACGCAAAAACCCCTCAAAATTTGAGGGGTTTTATTTTGGATAGTCAAAGTGTGATTTTTTCCCTTATGTAAGGGCTTTGAGGCTATTTCTCCACGATGATCGGAATGATCAGGGGGTGGCGCTCGATTTTCTGGTGAACGAACTTATCGATTGTTTCACGCAGGTACTTTTTGACCTCGGCGCGTTTGGGGTCCTGACGCTTTTCAATAACTTTGCGGTAGGAATCACCGGCAAGGTCGCCAATGGCTTTAATCAGCTCTTCCGACTGCTTCATGAAAATGAAACCGCGGGAGATAATGTCTACTTCGCCTTTCAGTTTTCTGGTTTTTTCGTCTACAGGTACCATCACAATGAGTACACCGTTTTCGGCCAGAGTCTGGCGGTCCATGATGACCTGGGCGCCAACATCACCAACGCCGAGACCGTCGACCATAACGTAGTTACATTCGATTTTTTCTTTGGTGTCTTTGATCTGGTTATTTTCCATGTCCATCACGTCACCGTTTTCCACGATGAGGGTGCTGTTTTCCGGATAACCGATGCTCATGGCGACCTCTTTGTTGCCAAAGCGCATGTAATATTCACCGTGAACGGGAACTACAGTTTTGGGTTTTACCAGCATCATCATGAGTTTGAGATCTTCCTGCTGGGCGTGACCTGAAGTGTGCACATCCATAATTTGATTATTGATGATGCGGGCTCCAAGGCGGGAGAGATTGTTGGTTACATTTGTAATGGCGCGTTCATTACCTGGAATTGGTGATGAGGAAAGAACCACGGTGTCGCCCTTTTTAATTTTGACTGCCGGATGTTCTTCCGAAGCCATACGAGTGAGGGCGGAAACGTCTTCACCCTGACTGCCGGTTGTGAGAATTAAGGCATGATCCTGAGGGATTTTGCTCACCTTACGGATGTCGTGAATCAGGCCGTTTGGAATGGTGAGATAGCCGAGTTTTTGAGCCATGTTCACGTTGTCGATCAGACTGCGTCCACTTAAGAAAATTGTCCGATTATATTTTTTGGCATAATCGATGATCTGTTGAATGCGACCGATCTGTGAAGAAAATGAAGCAATCAAAATACGACCTTCATTGTTTTTAATAATCTGACCAAGAGATTCACCGACTCGTTTTTCAGAAATGGTGTAGCCCGGTTTGAGAGCGTTGGTGGAGTCGATAAACAGTGCACCGATGTTCTGTTGTGACAGACTTGAAATACGGGCGAAATCCGCAGGTTCCTGGGAACCTGATGGAGTGAAATCGAATTTAAAATCGCCGGTGTGAACGATGTTACCAGCCGGTGTTTTTACAACCACACCCACTGCATCAGGAATGCTGTGGTTCACGCGGAAGAAACTAATATCGAACGGACCAAGTTTGATATTGTCGTCGGCAGTGATGTTAATCACTTTTGTCTGTTTTAAGATGCCGAACTCTTCCAATCGTTTTTCAATAAGACCCATGGTGAGGCGCGTTCCATAAAGTGGCGGGAAGTTCAGTTTTGGCATCAGGTAGGGCACGGCGCCGATGTGGTCCAAATGGCCGTGTGTAAAAATGATACCGCGAATGCGATCAAGTTTATCCTGAAGATACGTTGTGTCGGGGATCACGTAATCCACGCCCAACATGTCTTCTTCCGGAAATTGAAAACCCAAATCGATCAGAATGATTTCTGATTTGGCATTTTTATTTACAGGAAAATATTCCAGAACCATGCAGTTTTTGCCCACTTCATCAAGACCGCCGAGGGCGATCATACGGAGTTTGCCCTGCCAGTTTTGGTGGACGGTTTGACCCTGTTGTTTTGGCTTATTTCTATTGAAAAAGAAGCCGCGTTTTTCGTTCTGCGATTTAGGCAGATTCAGCTTTTGGGGATGATTGCCTTGTTGAGGACGGTTACCGCCTTTGTGCTGTTGGGGCTGTTTTGGATGTTGCCCCGGATGGTGTGCAGGTTTTTGACCTGGGTGTTGAACTTTTTCCTGATTCGGTTTTCCCTGAACTGGATTTTGTTCGTGTACAATTTTTGTTTCCGGTTTTTGTCCTCCGGAAAGGAGTGTTTGCCTGATCCATAGATCAAGCTTAGATTCACGCTTTTTATCAGCGTTATTCTCTTCGCTCATCGCTTAAAAGAGTTATGTAATATTTGTCTTTGATCATCTGAGGGCGCCGCGACAGATGAATGTAAGTCAACTCATCATAGCACGAAATTGGGGGTGACAGCAAATGACACCGCAATCGAAATGCCGATTTTATGCCTTATTGAAGCCAATACAACTCATTGCAAAAGGTTAGTAAATTTTGTGGTGCGGTAATAAATACTTTATTCTGGGTTTACTCAGATGTGCTTACTTTTTCATCTATTTTATGTTCAAAAAATTAATCGTGTCGTTCACAATTCTGACAACTTTTGCTCTAGTGGGATGCAAACAGGAGCCAAGAAATGTTTCATGGGAAGAGGCACTGAGTCTTCTGAATAGCGGTAATGTGAAGATGGTTGGTCAAGCGCACAGCCTTGAAGTGACGTTCACATTAAAAGATGGAAGTATTGTGCACACGATGGAGCCGAAGATTGATGTTATTTTTGATGAGGTGAAAAAATGTGGGGAAACTTGTAAGGGTATTCCGCTGGCTACGGAGTAAAGTAAGCAGAGCTGATCAAAATAATCTAGAAAATGAAAGAGCCCTAATACAAGGGCTCTTTCCCGGGTTGGTCGCCAATAGGCTAGTCTTCATAAGTTTATCACTAATTCAAGTGATGAACAAACAGAGGTCCTGACTCTCATTGTTGGGACCTCTTTGAAAATTAGGTTATAATTTGTTTCGCTATAAGAATTTTTATGAATACCTCAGATAAGATCGGAATTATTGGCGGCGGCGTGGAAGGAATTGCGGTTGCGAAATATTTGATTGGAAAAAGTTATGCGGATGTGACTATTTTTGATGAGAAAGAGAGTTTGGATGTGAGTGGTATTGAAGGCGGCGATGAGGTTTTGAAAAAAGTTAAAACTGTTTTGGGGGCGGGCGCGTTTGCGAAAGCTAGTGAGTGCGTGGTGCTTTTTCGCAGTCCCGGGATTCATCCGAAGAAGTTGGATGATGCGAGAGCGAAGGGTGTGAAGATTACCAGCACGACGCAGTATTTTTTTGAAAACTGTCCCTGTCCTATTGTTGGAATCACCGGCACAAAGGGGAAGGGGACAACCTCAACGCTTATTCATTTGATGTTGAAAGAGGCCGAAAAAGACTCTTATTTAGGCGGAAATATTGGTGAGTCGCCTTTGAATTTTTTGGATAAATTGACCAAGGACTCTGTAGCTGTGATGGAGCTTTCGAGTTTTCAATTACAAGACATGACGATGAGTCCGCATGTTGCCGTTGTTGTTATGACCACGAGTGAACATCTGGATTATCATGCGGATCAGAATGAGTACTGGGAGGCGAAGATGCCGATTGTGAAATTTCAGAAGCCGGAAGATTTTTGTATTGTGAATTTGGATTACGAATACGGAGAAAAATTTCAGAGTTTGAGTGTTGCGCAAAAATTTCCGGTGAGTCGAAAACAGGCGTTAACGCAGGGAGCGCATATTGAAGGGCCGGCGATTATTTTCTGTGCGCCTGGGGTGTGTCAGATGGTTGGAAATACTGGCAAGATTGCGCTTCTGGGACAACATAATCAGGAGAATATTTTGGCTGCGGTAGCTGCAGCGCGCGTCTTACAGGTTCCGGTTCCGGCGGTGCAGAAAGTGATGTATTCGTTTGCTGGTTTGCCACACCGTTTGGAGTTTGTGAAAGAGGTGAATGAAGTGAAATTTTATAATGATTCGTTTTCAACAACGCCCGAGACTTCTGTGGCCGCGGCTTATGCTTTTAAAGGTCCGGTGTGGTTGATCGCGGGCGGGAGTGAAAAAAATTCTGACTTCACCGAGTGGGGAATGAAGATGCAAGAGTGTGCAAATCTGAAAGGAATTTTGTTGATGGGTGTGACGGCTGATCGAATGCAAAATGCTCTGCACGAAGCCGCTGAAAAAATGAAAAAAGATGACAGTGCCCCGAAAAATGAAAACTCGATGGGCCAGTTTCCTGTGAAAGTGTATCGCGTGAAAAGTCTGGAAGAGGCTTTGGCTGAAGCTCAAAAAATGGCTGTTGCTGGCGATACAGTGGTGATGTCACCGGCGTGCGCGAGTTACGATATGTTTCAGAATTATAAAAAACGCGGAGAGAAGTTCCGTGAACTGGTCATGAAACTTTCCTAGATTTATTTATCGAAACCGTCCACATCCGGCATCTCTTTTTGGATGCTGGCCGGCGCCGGTTTTGGTTTTTTGACCATCGCAATCATTTCAGGTGTGATGGTTTTGGTGACTATGAGCATGACAATGTAGACAATTCCTCCGATTGGAATTAGGACGAAAATATTTTTATTCTGAATAAGCTGATAGGTGGGGTCACGTAACAGGTAGACAACTACTCCCATGACTATTGCACAGATGGCTGTCTTGAAAGTATTGCCGAGTTTGATTTTAAATTTAACGTATTTTTTGGCTATGAAATAGGATGCAAGTGCCACGTAACATTCGGTAATAACGTTATCAAAAGCTGCAGCGCGCACTCCGAAAAACGGGATCAATGTGTAGTCCAATGCAAATGTAAGCACGGCGCCAAACGCGTTGCGGGCAAGGATTTTCATCTGGCGATTGTCGGCTACCAGGATGAAACCAAATAAGCTGTTGATGAAAGAAAAAGCCAAAGCAAAAATGAGAATTTGCATGACGATATCCGAGCCGTAAAAACCTTGAGGCAGGTTACTTAAAAATTCCGGCGTACTGATAAGGTAAATTATCGGGTAGGCCAAAACGACTGTTCCGGCAATGAGCGGCATACTTCCCATCACCAGGAAATCGAAAGCAAACTGAATGATTTTTTGATGTGAACCGTCTTTCCTTGCCAGTGATTTGGTTAATATCGGGAGCACTGAGTTCATGAAATACAGAGGAATGATTCCTATTGCTTCCAGGATGTCCATTGGCACTCCGTATACTCCGGCTTCGGTTGGGGTTTTGATAATGGACAGAAGTACGGCGCCGATGCGGAAATAGATAGTGTTTAATACAAGTGCTAGTCCGTATGGTAAAGATTTCAGGAGTACCTCTTTCCAAAAAATCATGTCCATGCGGTAACGGATTTTGGTAATTTTTGAGGTGAAATAAAAAGTCACCAACATCATGGTGGCGTTGCCGGCAACACCGGCCAGCACCATCTGATACAGTCCGTCGCTGGATCCGTAATTCAACACATAAATAATGAATGCCATATAACTGACACTCACAATTTTTCCGATAACTGAGGCCATTGAGTTGTACTGCATTTTCAGATGTACCTGGAGAACCGTGGATATGGTTGAGGTAATGATGTTGAAAAGCATGGCTGTTCCTGCAATACAGACAGCGATTGGGATGTGGGTTCCTTTGTAACTTGGAATAAAAAATGCCGATATCCCGGCAACGATGATCATTAAAACGGCGACAAATGTACGGATAGTTAGAATGTTGCCGATGATCATCGGGACTTTTTTGTCGTCTTTGGCCATTTCACGCACCCCGATAGTATATAGACCCAAGTCTGCGACTATGGTAAAAAAAGCCAGAAAATCGAAGGTTACGCTGTATTCACCATAGCCTTCTCTTCCTAAATAGCTGGTGATCATTTTCACGATCACGATGCCAATCACAGCGATAAATCCCTTTCCGATAATTTGGGAAATGGTGTTCCACAGAATTTTACGGACTACTGACATGGCTGTTTAAAAATCTAATACAGGGAAAAAGCCTCTTGGCTCAAGTTACCTTGGGTATTAAAGCAGTTTTACAGGCTAAAAACCAGCCTTTCGGTGTGGTACAATGGGTCTATGCACGAAATAAAACAACAACTGGAAACGATCGACAGCGAGATTCAGGCGGCCCTGAAAAGTATTGATCTGGAGGCGCTCCGTCATAAGGCGATTGAACTGACGGTTCTGACTCAGGAAAGTGATTTCTGGAAAGATCAGGAGCACGC
>Ga0068869_100000041_pt1 | contig 52640 bp, 53 predicted proteins | sample KBSMisM52_FD_64676 | JGI IMG/M metagenome (GOLD analysis project Ga0068869, IMG submission 64676) | Miscanthus rhizosphere microbial communities from Kellogg Biological Station, Michigan, USA - KBS Miscanthus M5-2 | ecosystem: Host-associated > Plants > Roots > Rhizosphere > Soil ... | reverse complement strand
GACCGCGCCACGTCGTTGCAAGTCTCCTCCTCCGGCCAGGTCGCCCGCATCCCGACCTGGCTCACCCTCGACGGCGCTTCCCTCAACCCGCACGCGCTGCCGACCGCCCAGCTCCAGTCGCTTCTCTTCGTGGAGCCGGGCAGCTTCCGCATCGCTCCCAAGCCCGGCGTGACCGTCACCCCGCTCGTCGAGACCTCCGACCGCGCCGGCGACGTCATGGGCAACACCCTCGCCATGCTGCCGCCCGACCAGATCGACCGGCAGATCATCCCCTCCGGCAAACGCACGCTCGCCGCCCTCCTACAGGGCCAGTTCAAAACCGCGTTCCCCGACGGCCCTCCGCTGGTCGCCGCCGATCCTCACCAACTCAAGGAATCCAAAGGCACCGCCACGCTCGTGATCGTCGCCGACACCGACTGGCTCTTCGACGACTACAGCGTCCGCAAGGTCAACTATTTCGGCACCCCCGCCGCCGAGCCGCTCAACGACAACCTCGCCTTCGGCGGCAACACCCTCGACTGGATCGCCGGCTCCCAGGACCTCATCTCCATCCGCAGCAAGGGCACCTCCCTCCGCCCCTTCACCGTCGTCCAAAAAATGGAGGTCGACGCACAAAAGAAATACCAGGAGCAGCTCGTCGCCCTCGAGGCGCGCATCAGCGAAACCCAGTCGAAGCTCAGCCAGCTCCAGGGCAAAGCCTCCGACGGTGGACGTCTCGTCGCCACGCCCGAGATGCAGAAGGCCATTGACGACTTCCAGAAACAGGAGGCCAACATGCGCCGTGAGCGCCGCGAGATCCGTCGTGCTCTGCGCGAAGACATCGACGCCCTCGGCAACCGCCTGCTCGTGATCAACCTCCTCGCCACCCCGCTCCTCGTCGGCGCCTTCGGACTCTGGTTCCATCGCGCCCGCCGCCGCTAATATCATCGCCACCCGCCTTTCGCCCTTAGCCTCCCATCGATGAAGCCGAAAACCCTCCTCATCGTCGTCGCCCTCCTCGCCGCCCTCTCTGGAGCGGCCTGGTTTTTCAACCGCCCTGAAACGCCGTCGTCGCTGACCGACGCGCGCGTAGGCCTGCCCGTCCTCGATCCCGCCGCCGCGGAAAAAGCCGCCCGCGTTCGCCTCACTGAAAGCGGCAAAACCGTGATCCTCGCCCGCGCCGGCGACGCCGGATGGCAAGTCGTCTCCTACCACGACCTTCCGGCCGACTTCGCGAAGCTCTCGTCCCTCGTGAAATCACTGGTCTCGGCCCGCATTGACCGTCTCGTCACCACATCGCCCGACCGCATCGCCCGTCTCGGTTTCACGGATACCTCGATCACACTGCTCGACTCGGCCGACAAACCGCTGCTGGAGCTCAACCTCGGAAAATATGCCGACGGCGGCGGTCGCTTCCTCCGCTTCGGTTCAACCAACCATGCTTACGTGGCGAGACTCGACGCGTGGCTCGACGCCGAGCCGCGCAACTGGGCCGACACCACCCTGACCCGCTTCAACTCCGCCGACATCGCCAAGGTCACCCTGACGATCCCCGGTGAAACCACGCCAGCCACGTTCACGCGCGCCGACGCCAAATCGGCGTTCACCGCCGGCACCGTTCCGGACGGCAAGCGACTGAAAGCCGACGCCGTCACGTCGCTCATCGACGCCCTCGCCAACCTGCGTTTCTCCGAAACCTCCGCGACCGACGATCCGCAGGCCGTCGCCGCCCGCGCCGCGGCCCGCACCGTCACCCTCACTACCTTCGACGGCAAGACGCTCACCTTCGCGGTCGGCCGCCAGCCGGAACGCACCGTGGTCAAACCGGACGCGCTCAAACCAAAATCCACTGAACTGATCGCCGCGATCAGTTCACCCTCCGAAGCTTCAGCGAAGGAGGGCCCAGCCAGCATCCTTCCGCCCGTCACGGAAAAACTCCCCGCCGGCCCGGTGTTCGCGTTCATCACCCACTCGGACGCCTCCGCCCCGGTCAACGCCCTCATGAAGAAACGCGCTTTCCAAGTCGGCGAATTCACCCTCACCTCCCTGCCCGCCACCAACGACGCGCTTTTTGAGGCCGTCCCGCCGCCTCCTCCATCCACGCCTTCCGAAGCCGCAAAATAACTCTCGCCTTGCAAACGTATCAATGAATACGCATGCATTGATACGTAAATGACTACCGACCGGCCCATCTCCGCTCTGTTTGCCGAAAACCGTCCGCTGCGCTCCCTCGAGTTTTTCCCGCCAAAGGACGACGCGGGCGTCGAAGCGCTCCGCCAGACGGCCACCGCGCTGAAATCGATTCCGTGGGATTTTGTGTCGGTCACCTACGGTGCCGGCGGCACTACCCGCGAGCGCACCGCCCAGGTCAGCCGCCTGCTGAAGGACGAATTTGGCTTCACCGTGATGCCCCATCTCACCTGCGTGGGCCACAGCCGCGCCGAACTCACCGCGCTGGCCGACCAGATTTACGACGGCGGTTTCCGCAACATCATGACCCTGCGCGGCGATCCGCCCAAGGGCGAAACCGCCTTCACGGTCGCGCCCGACGGCCTGCGCTACGCCAGCGAACTCGTCGCCCTGCTCAAGGCGCGCCACCCGGACTTCTGCCTCGGCGTCGGCGGCTACCCCGAGAAGCACCCCGAGGCCGTCTCGCTTGAGGCCGACCTCGACGCGCTCAAGCGCAAGGTCGACGCCGGCGCGGCGTTCATCACCACGCAGCTGTTTTTCGACAACGCGATCTATCACCGTTTCGTCGAAAAATGCCGCGCCCGCGGCATCACCGTTCCCATCGTGCCCGGCCTGATGCCGGTCCTCTCGGTGAAACAGATCCAGCGCATCGCCACGCTCTCCGGCTCGGTGTTGCCCGCACAGCTCGCCCGCCGCCTGGAAGTCGCCGAGGTCAACCCCGATGTCGTCGAGATCATCGGCATCGACTGGGCACTCACGCAGATCCGCGACCTGCTCGCCCACGGCGCACCGGGCTACCACCTCTACATCCTGAACCGCGCCAAGAGCGCGCTGGCGCTCGCGGCGGGGCTCGCCGCATAGCGGCTAAAACTCCAAACGCCAAAGGTCCAAACTCCAAAAAAGTCTGCGCGAAGCGCGCTGGCTTTTGAGATTTGGCTTTTGGCGTTTGGGATTTGCCCGTCTTAGCCACCGGCTAAGACCGGCCGGAAACCGGCCTCGGTGAGCACCCGCGCCACCACCTCGCGCTGGTCTCCCTGAATCTCGATCTGTCCGTCCTTGACCGTGCCGCCGCAGCCGGCGGACGAACGCATTTTTTTGCAAAGCGCCTCTTTCTCGGGCAGCCCGATGCCGACGAAGTTCTTGGCCACCGTCACCGTCTTGCCGCCGCGCCCCGCGGTGGTGCGCAACACATCGACACGCCCGCGGTTTTTGGCCGGCTTTGCATCCGGTGGCACCACCGGAGCCCCGGACGGGGTCGGTCCCGCGGGCAAGCTGAGGCCGCCCAGCGCGCCAAAGGGATTTTGGCCGAGGTTTTGTCCGCCATCCGTTGAGATTTTGTCTTTGCTCATAACGATCGCTCCTTCACTTGGTCGACTGTTCGCTTATACCCCAGCTCCCCTTAAGCCGGAGGACGGCCGGCCCGCCCGCCGCAGATTCCCACCGGGATATCGCTTTCGCCCCCGAGGAACATCACCGCCTTGGCATAACTCCTTTTCTCCAGAAAATGAATGAGTTGAGGATGCAACGAGCCACGCCCCTGCTCCAGAAAACCATCCAGTTTCGCCATCTCGGCGGCCACAACCTCGGCATTAGATGCCTTAATTGCATCCAAGAGGGTGATAAGGGAGTCTTTGATCTGCGTTTCCATGGGAATCATCAAAACTAATTAAGCCGCCATCTCAGTCAGTTAGAAATTTTCACACCGTGTGTCCGTACAAGGAGAACACCGGGATGACACTTGAGTAAGCGACTGCGGTCATGCAGGCTATTAAACAATTTTCATTATTATAGAACTTTATAGAACGCGCCCTGTGTGATGGCCAAACCCCCGTAGGCCGGCACCCAGCGGCTAATACCCACCATGAACTCCCTGTCCCTGTCCACGCGCGCCAACTCCGAAGTCATCGAGGCCGCTTACAACGCCTGGCTCGCCAATCCCGATTCCGTCGACCCCACCTGGCGCGCCTTCTTCCAAGGCTTCGCCCTCGGCAGCAATGGTGACTCACTCAGCGCCGCCACCTCCAGCGGCGCCGTCAAAGTCATCGACAGCCACAAGCAGGCGCAGGTCGGTCGCTACATCAACGCCCACCGCTCGCACGGCCACCTCCAGGCCCACCTCGATCCGCTGAGCGAGCCGCCCGCCCCGCATCCGAAGCTCCAGCTCGCCCACTTCGGCCTCGACGCAAGCGACCTCGAGGAAACCTTCACGCTGACCAACTTCCAGGGCGGCGGACAAAAGAAGCTCAAGCACATCGTCTACGCGCTCGAGCAGACCTACTGCGGCCGCATCGGCGTCGAATACATGCACATGCAGGACCACGACGCCCGCGAGTGGCTCCAGGCCCGCATGGAAGCCTGCAACAACCAGCCCTCCTTCACCCGCGACGAGAAGATCCGCATCCTCCGTCGCATCCACAAGGCCGAGCTCTTCGAGAAGTTCCTCCACACGCGCTTCGTCGGCCAGAAGCGCTTCTCGCTCGAAGGCGGCGAGACCATGATCGCGGCGTTCGACGCCATGATCGAGCATTCGCCCTCCCTCGGCGTCGAGGAGATCGTCATGGGCATGGCCCACCGCGGCCGCCTCAGCGTTCTCACCAACATCCTTCGCAAGCCCTTCGAGGTGCTCTTCGAGCAGTTCTCCGAAAACTACATCCCCCACACCGTCGGCGGCGACGGCGACGTGAAATACCACCTCGGCTACGAGGCGGAGCTCAAGACCGCCTCCGGCAAGACCGTCGAGGTGCGCCTCACCCCCAACCCCTCGCACCTCGAGATCGTCAACCCGGTCGTCGAGGGCCGCGCCCGCGCCCGCCAGCGCATCCGCGGGGACGTGGACCGCCGCCGCGTATGCCCTTTCCTGATACACGGCGACGCCGCCTTCGCCGGCCAGGGCGTCGTGGCCGAGACGCTCAACTTCTCCCAGCTCCCCGGCTACCGCACGGGCGGCACCGTGCACTTCGTCATCAACAACCAGATCGGCTTCACCACGCAGCCGAGCGACTCCCGTTCGACCCGCTACTGCACCGACGTGGCCAAGATGATCGAGGCCCCCGTGTTCCATGTGAACGGCGACGACCCCGAGGCCGTCTGCTACGTCACCCGCCTCGCCCTCGAATTCCGCGTGAAGTTCCAGCGCGACGTCGTGATCGACATGTATTGCTACCGCCGCCACGGCCACAACGAGGCCGACGAGCCCGCGTTCACCCAGCCCGTCCTCTACAAGAAGATCGCCGCCCACCCGCTCATCTCCACGCCCTACTCCGAGCGCCTGATCAAGGACGACACCCTCAGCCCCGCGGGCGCCGAGGCCATCAAGGCCGAATACTCCGCCGCGATGGAAGCCTCCTTTGCCAAGGCCAAGGCCGCCGAGGCCGCGTCCGCCGCCGCCGGCCACACCAAGAGCCCCTTCGAGGGCTCCAGCGCGATCTTCCAGCCGGGCTACAACCACGCGCCCGTCCCCACCGGCGTCTCCGCCGATCTCATCACCAAGGTCGTCTCCGGACTCACCCGCATCCCCGCCAACTTCAAGGTCAACCCCAAGATCAAGCGCTTCCTTGAGACACGCATCCAAGCTCACAAGGAGGGCGGTCCGGTTGACTGGGGCTTCGGCGAGGCCCTCGCCTTCGGCACATTGCTCCTCGAAGGCAGCCCCGTACGTCTCTCCGGCCAGGACTGCGAGCGCGGCACCTTTAGCCACCGCCACGCAGTCCTCTACGACGCCGACACCCGCGAGAAATACGTCCCGCTCCTCAACCTCGACGACAAGCAGGAGCGCTTCTGCGTTTACAACTCCCTCCTCTCCGAGGCCGCCGTGCTCGGCTTCGACTACGGCTACTCCCTCGACTACCCCCAGATGCTCTGCATTTGGGAGGCCCAGTTCGGCGACTTCGCCAACGGCGCCCAGGTCGTCATCGACCAGTTCCTCGCCTCCTCCGAATCGAAGTGGCAGCGCATGAGCGGCATGGTCCTTCTCCTGCCCCACGGCTACGAGGGCCAGGGCCCCGAGCACAGTTCGGCCCGCCTCGAGCGCTTCCTCCAGCTCTGCGCCGAGGACAACATGCAGGTCGCCAACATCACCACCCCGGCGAACTACTTCCACGCCCTCCGCCGCCAGATGAAGCGCGACTTCCGCAAGCCGCTCGTCGTCATGTCGCCCAAGTCCCTCCTGCGCCTCCCCGCCGCCACCTCGAAGCTTGAGGAGTTCACCACCGGCAGCTTCCAGGAGATCATCGACGACACCGGCGTGACCAAGGGCGCCAAGCGCCTCATCCTTTGCTCCGGCAAAGTTTACTACGACTTGGACGCCTACCGCACGGCCAACAAGATTACCGACACCGCCATCGTCCGCGTCGAGCAGCTGTATCCGCTCAACAAGGCCAAGCTCGCCGAGATCGCCAAGGCCCACGGCAAGGCGAAACTCATCTGGTGTCAGGAAGAGTCCCAGAACAACGGCGCGTGGTTCTTCATGGCTCCCGAGCTCGAAACGCTCTTCGGACGCAAGCCCGCCTACGTCGGTCGAGACGCCTCCGCCTCCCCGGCGGTCGGTGCCCTCTCGCTCCACAAGCGCGAGCTCGCCGCCTTCCTCAAGGACGCGTTCACGATCTGATATTAAACCGCGAAGAACGCGAAGGATCGCCAAGTCCGATCCTTCAGTCCTTCGCGGATCTTCGCGTTCTTCGCGGTTATAACATTCATCCACTCACCATGTCTCTCATCGAAGTCAAAATCCCGCCCCTCGGCGAATCCATCAGCTCCGGCGTGCTCGCCAAGTGGCACGTCGCCGACGGCTCCGTCGTCAAGAAGGACCAGCCGCTCTTCGAACTCGAAACCGACAAGATCACCTCCGAGGGCGTCGCCGACTCCGCCGGCAAGATCACCTTCAAGGTCCAGCCCGGCACTGAAGTGAAGATCGGCGAAATCGTCGCTACTATCGACACCGCCGTCTCTGCTGGAGCGGCGACGTCCCCGTCGCCGTCCGCTCCCGCCCCCGCAACTACTGCCGCCGCCAAATCCACGGAACAATCCCCCGCCGTCCGCCGCGTCGCCGCGGAGACCGGCGTCGATGTCTCCAAAATCGAGGGCTCCGGCAAAGCCGGCCGCGTCACCAAGGGCGACGTCCTCGCCGCCGTCGAATCCGCGCCGAAGGCCGCCACCGTTTCCGCCGCCATCGCCACCGCCCCAGAGTCCTCCTTCCCTACCGCCGCGCCCATCATCACCGCCGCGCCCGCCTCCTCCGGCAAACGCACCCGCGTCAAGATGAGCAAGCTGCGCCAGACCATCGCCAAGCGCCTGGTCTCCGCCCAGCACGAGGCCGCCATGCTCACCACCTTCAACGAGGTCGACATGTCCGCCGTCATGGCCCTCCGCGCCAAATACCAGGACGACTTCGTCAAAAAGAACGGCGTGAAGCTCGGCTTCATGTCCTTCTTCACGAAGGCCGTCGTCCAAGCCCTCAAGGAAGTCCCCGCCATCAACGCCCAGCTCGACGGCGACGAGGTCGTCCAAAACCACTACTACGACGTCAGCATGGCCGTCTCGACCGAGAAGGGCCTCGTCGTCCCCGTGGTGCGCAACTGCGACCAGCTCGACATGGCCGGCATCGAAAAGGCCATCGCCGACGTCGCCAAGAAGGCCCGCGACGGCAAGCTCACCCTCCCCGATTTCGAGGGCGGCTGCTTCACCATCACCAACGGCGGCATCTTCGGCTCGATGCTCTCGACCCCGATCATCAACGCCCCGCAGAGCGCCATCCTCGGACTCCACGCGATCAACGAGCGCCCCATGGCGGTCAACGGCCAGGTCGTCATCCGCCCAATGATGTATCTCGCCCTCAGCTACGATCACCGTCTCGTCGACGGCAAGGAAGCCGTCACCTTCCTCGTGAAGGTGAAGCAGGCCATCGAGGATCCGACCCGCCTCCTCCTCAGCGTCTAATCAAATTCAACAGGAGGTAACGGAGAGAACGGAGAAATCCGTCCCTCCGTTGCCTCTGTTCCCTCCTGTAAAATGTCTGATTCATCTTTTGATTTGATCGTCATCGGCGCCGGCCCCGGCGGCTATGTGTGCGCCTTCCGCGCCGCGCAGCTCGGCCTCAAGGTCGCCCTCATCGACAAACGCGCCACGCTCGGCGGCACCTGCCTCAACGTCGGCTGCATCCCCAGCAAGGCCCTCCTCGCCTCCTCCGAACACTTCCTGTTCGCGCAAAAACACGCGGCCGAACACGGCATCAAAATCGACGGCGTCTCCATCGACGTCGCCGCCATGCTCAAGAAGAAGGACGGCATCGTCCAAAAACTCACCGGTGGCGTCGCCGCCCTCGCCAAGGCCCGCAAGGTCACCGTCATCACCGGCGAAGCGAAGTTCACCTCCGCCAACACCGTCGCCGTCGGCGACCAGTCCCTCACCGCCACCAACATCGTCATCGCCACCGGCTCGGCCCCCGTCGAGCTGCCGTTCATGAAGTTCGACGGCGAGACCGTCATCTCCTCCGACCACGCCATCAGCCTGCCCGCCGTCCCGAAGAAACTCGTGGTCGTCGGCGGCGGCGCCATCGGTCTCGAACTCGGCTCCGTCTGGGCCCGCCTCGGCGCCGACGTCACCATCGTCGAGTTCCTCCCCAAGATCGCCGCCGCCAACGACGACGACATCGTCCGCAACTTCACCCGTCTCCTCCAAAAGCAGGGCCTCAAGATCGAGTGCGGCGCCAAGGTCACCGGCTTTGCCAAGGGCGTCCTCACCGCCGAGCGCGACGGCAAGGTTTTGGAATTCCCCGCCGACAAGGTCCTCGTGGCCGTCGGCCGCCGTCCCTACGCCGACAACCTCAATCTCGCCGCCGCCGGCGTGGAGCTAACCGACAAAAAGCGCATCAAGGTCGACGCCCACCTCAAGACCACCGCCCCCGGCGTGTGGGCGATTGGTGACGTCATCGACGGCCCCATGCTCGCGCACAAAGCGGAGGAAGACGGTGTCGCCGTCGCCGAATGGATCGCCGGCAAACACGGACATGTGAACTGGGACCTCATGCCCGCCATCATCTACACCGAGCCGGAGGTTGCGTCCGTCGGCCTCGGTGAAGACGCCGCCAAGGCCAAGGGCCTCGCGATCAATGTCGGCAAGTTCAACTTCGCGGCCAACGCCCGCGCCCTCGCCAACGACGCCGGCGACGGCTACGTGAAGATCATCGCCGACGCCAAGACCGACAAAATCCTCGGTGCCCAGATCCTCGGCAAAAACGCCGGCGAACTCATCAGCGAAATCGTCACCCACATGGAATACGGTGGCAGCGCCGAAGACCTCGCCCGCACGATCCACGCCCACCCGACCATGTCGGAGGCCGTCAAGGAAGCCGCCATGGCCGTCAGCAAGAGCGCCATCCACGCGGTCTAATCGCATGAAATGAGAGAGGGGAGCGCTCCGACCTCGCGCTCCTCCGTTTAGCTAACAACCACGAGATCGCTCCCAATGCCGCCTTCACCTGTACCAAACAAGCGAAGCATCAATTGGAAAAAGGCGTATTTCGACCATCTGCTCGCGTGTGAACAAGCGAAAGCTAGGCAAATCAAGCAAGAGGCCTTGGTTGGGACCAAATATCTTTATCGTTACAGACCACTTTCCGGTTACGGACTTGATGAACTGATAAACGGTCGTGTCTACATGGCCAAGCCCGAGCAGCTCAATGACCCCTATGAATGTAAGCTGCTTCTGGATCAGACAGGGAAATTTCCCCTCAAATTAGGCTCTGCATGGAGTGCATTACATCACTGTGAAATAGAAACTCGCATCGCTTCATTTTGTGAAACACCAAAACGCCTTACGATGTGGGCACATTACGCGAACCGCCCCAAGGGTTGCTGTCTCGAATATAAGACAGCGGACTTATTAAAACATGAGCCAATCATTCGCGGGCTCCATCCTGTCGTCTATGAACCCAGTCTTTTCGACGCGAACAGCGCGCTCAATGGTCCACCCGAAAATCTCGGCCCAATTTTACTCCGCTCTGCTTGTCACAAGCTCACCTCTTGGCGCTATGAGCGGGAATGGAGATTGATTGATTTGCGGTTAAAAAGTCCCGGAGAATCCGCGTGGCCCGGGATACCATTGCAAACTTGGGCTCCAAATTTTGATATCGATCAACAATCGCAGACAATAGGCTTCGAGGATCGAGGAAATACATTCGTAGAGTTGCCCGTCCCGTCGCGGATCATCTTGCTCGGAGGCCAACTCGATCCCGACTCGGAGAGACTTATTCGAGGCATAGGTCGCCTTCGCGAGGTTCCCATCGCATTGGCCAAGCTTATCCCCGATGCTATCTCAGGTGCAGAACTTGAAATTTTAAACGAGCCATAATTGCACCATTAACAGCGGGCCGCCAACAAGGTCCAGTCGTTGGCCGCTCCCATCCAGGATATCCCGCCGCAGCTGAGTCTCGCGACCGACTTCATCAACCTGAATTAGTAAAGCCGCTGTCTCTGGACGACGTGGCGAAGGCGGCCGACGTCAGCGTCTCGCATCTGCACATGCTGTTCCGCTCCCACCTCGGCGAAAGCCCGCATCAATACCTGATTCAGAAACGGCTGCGCATCGCCGGACACGCCCTGGCCACCGGCAACCTGTCGATCAAGGCGGTGGCCTCCGAAGTCGGCTACCCGAACGCGGAGAACTTCTGCCGGGCCTTCCGGAAGTTCTTCGGCCGCTCGGCCTCCGAATACCGGCAGGCGTATTTCCGTTTAAAACCCGTCCCCTCTCTCCGCCTCACGTCTGCGTTTTAAAAAACTCCACCAGCGCCGCCGCCGCACGACTCGGTGAGCGTTGCTCGTTGAACACAAACCCGATCTCCCGACTCACCCCGCTCAACGCACGATAACGCACCGCCCCTCCGTCCGCCTCCGCAGCCGCACACGCCATCTGCGGCACGACCGATACACCCCATCCCGCCGCCACAAACGCCCGCATCGTCTCGATCTGCGCACTGCGGAAACTCACCTTCGGAGCAAAACCTTCTCTCCGGCAAAATGCCAGCGCCTGCCCCGCCAGGCAGTGGCCTTCCTTCATCAGGATGAACGCCTCGTTCTCCAAATCCGCCAGCGTCAGTTTCCGCTTCTTCGCCAGCGCATGGGTCGCCGGCAACGCCGCCAGCAATGGCTCTTCAAACAACGTCACGGTCGCAAGCCCGCGCTGATCCACAGGCAGGCTGACCAACGCCAAATCAATCTCCTTCGCCAGCACCGCCTTCACCAGTTGCGCCGTGGTGTCTTCATGGATGACCACCTCCACCTCCGGATACTGCACCGCAAACGCCCGTAATCGCTCTGGCAGATAAAACGGTGCCACCGTCGGCAACACGCCCAACGCCACTCGCCCGCGCACCGTCCCGCCTCCTTCGCACACGCTCGCCCGCGCCTGCTCCAGCCCGTCGATCACCCGCTCGGCGTGAACGCGCAACCGTTCGCCCGCCGGGGTCAACGCCACCGCCCGCTTCGTTCGCTCGAACAACCGCTCCCCCAATTCGTCCTCGAGCTTCTTGATCTGCTGGCTGAGCGACGGCTGGGCCACGCGGCATTGCTCCGCCGCCCGACTGAAGTTGGCGGTGCGGGCGACCGCGAGGAAGTAGCGCAGTTGATGAATCTCCATAGTCGTTCCCTATTACTGCTAGGCTTAACTAATATTTCACGACTATTCAATAAATCGCTAGGATTCACCCATGTCCTCCGATTCCTCCGCCCTTCCCGCCTTCGCCCCATCTCCCGTGCTCACGACCGCCTCTGGCGTCCCGGTCGCCGACAACCAGAATACCCTCACCACCGGCCCGCGTGGCCCGGTTCTCCTCCAGGATTTCCACCTCCTCGAAAAGCTCGCTCATTTCAACCGCGAGCGCATCCCCGAGCGCGTCGTCCATGCCAAGGGCTCGGCCGCCTATGGCACCCTCAAGATCACCCACGACATCTCGAAATACTCCAAGGCGAAGCTGTTTTCCAAGGTCGGCACCGAGGTCGAGGCATTCCTGCGTTTCTCCACGGTCGCCGGCGAACGCGGCGCGGCCGACGCCGAGCGCGACGTGCGCGGCTTCGCCGTCCGGTTCTACACCGAGGAGGGCAACTGGGACATCGTGGGCAACAACACGCCGGTCTTCTTCATCCGCGATCCGCTCAAGTTTCCCGACTTCATCCACACCCAGAAACGCGACCCGCAGACCAACCTCCGCAGCAACATCGCCGCGTGGGATTTTTGGTCACTCTCGCCCGAGTCGCTCCATCAGGTCACCATCCTCATGAGCGACCGCGGTATTCCGAAGAACCTACGCCAGATGCACGGCTTCGGTTCGCACACCTATGCGTTTATCAACGCCATCGGCGAACGCTCCTGGGTAAAGTTTCACTTCAAGTCCCTCCAAGGCATCGAAACGCTCACCGACGCCGAGGCCGCCTCCGTCGTCGGCCAGAACCGCGAGACCTCGCAGGCCGATCTCTTCCACGCCATCGCCGACGGCAAGTTCCCCCGCTGGCGCTTCGCCGTGCAAATCATGACCGACGAGCAGGCGAAAATCTTCCGCTTCAATCCGTTCGACCTCACCAAGGTTTGGCCGCACGCCGAATTCCCCCTCATCGACGTCGGCATCCTCGAACTCAACCGGAACCCGCGCAACTACCACGCCGAGGTCGAACAGGCCGCGCTCGCGCCCTCCAACATCATCCCCGGCGTCGATTTTTCTCCCGACAAGGTGCTTCAGGCCCGCATCTTTTCCTACGCCGACGCCCAGCGCTACCGCATCGGCGCCAACTACCAGCAACTGTCGGTCAACACCCCGCGCTGCCCCGTGTTCAATTACCAGCGCGACGGCGCCATGCGCTTCGATTCCGGCAAGGACGTCTCGCCCAACTACGAGCCCAATTCCTTCAACGGCCCGAAGGAATGCCCCGCCTTCGCCACCCCCGCCCTTCCTCTTTCTGGCGATGCCGATCGTTACAATCACCGCACCGATAACGACGACTACACCCAGCCCGGAAATCTTTTCCGCCTCATGACGGCTGATCAGCGCGACCGGCTCTGCGACAACATCGCCCGCCACATGACAGGTGTGCCCCGCGATATTCAGCTCCGCCAGATCTGCCATTTTTTTCGCGCTGATCCCGCCTACGGACTCGGCGTAGCGAAAGCGCTCGATCTCGACATCAGCGAATTCATGGCCGCCGCCAAATCCCGCCAATGACCACACCTGCGTCAACCGATTCGGCCTCCGTCCTCACCGCGGACGAACTGGCGCTCGCATTCCCTCTTTGGCTGCTCATCGGCGGCTGATCCCAACCGCATCCGTTTCCTTTTATGCCTGCATCCACGCTCATCACTCCCACGCCCGCCGATGGCCAGCGGCTTGCCCGCCAGCTCGCCGATGCGTTGCTATCCGACCGTCCTTCCACGCCCGCCACGATGCCGGAGATGCTCCGCACCGGTGCGCATGGACAAACCGACCCCACTGTCATCGCGGCCGTTTATTTCCACGCTATCAGCCTCGTCAACGATGGCTGGCGCGGCACGGCCATGGTCACTTCGTCTTCACCGTCGTGATCGCGCGGGCGTAAGCCTGCACGCCCTGAGCCATCGACTCAGCGATGGCCTGGCGATAGACGGGCGTGGCGATTTTCTTAGCCTCTTCGTTGTTCGACAAATATCCCGCCTCGACCAACACGCCCGGGCTGTTGACCAATCGAAGGACGGCGAAGCGCGCGCGCTTGAAACCGCGATCCATGCTGTCGAGTTTGCCGACCACCTGGTCGTGCATGTGATAACCAAGCAGCGCATTCCACGGGTCATTGCGGTTGCCCGGATTGACCACGTTGTCGCTTGGATCGCGGCGCGGATTGCCGGTCGAACGCTGATACTGCGGCGTCATCACATAGGTCTCCGAGCCGCGCACCTCGGGCGAACCAGCCACCGCATTGAAATGAATGCTGATGAACAGATCCGCTCCCGCCTTGTTGGCGATGTCGGCCCGCTGCTGCAGCGGAATAAAGCGGTCGTCCGTGCGGGTCATCACAACCTTGTAACCTTGATTCACTAGCAGGCCGCGAAGGCGGTTCGCCACGTCGATGGTGAAATCTTTTTCGTCCATCTTGAAGGGCTTGTTCTGCGTGCCGGTGTCCTGCCCGCCATGGCCGGCATCGATCACAATCACCCTCAACGCCGGAGCGGGCGGAGTCGCCACGGAGGAAGGGCTCAGGATGGGCAGGAACAGTTTATCCGCATCGATCCGGCTCACATAAAACGTGGCGCCGCGAAAGACCGCCGGCTCACCCATGAGCACGCGCAGGCCGTTGAACGTGATGGCTCGATTGTCGGCCTCAAGATCGAGGCGCGAAGACGTCGACTGGAAACGCATGGTCTTGCCCCGCTCGATCCACGACGCCTTGAAGCCCAGCCGAGACAGGAACAGCCGGGCGTCGACGTAGGCCACGCCCGAGATGTTGATGGTGGCGCCGTTCACGGTGGCCGAGGCGCGCGGAGACGCTTGGGCCGACGCGGGAACCGTCGCAAACAAAACGAGCGCGACCGAAGCCGCGCCCGCGAACAGGATGTGCCGGAAGCTGACCATGCCCGGCCGCACGCTCAGGCTTTGCCCGAAGTTTCGTCGTCGGAGGCCTCTTCGTGACCGTGGTCGGAACCCGTGTCGTCGATCGCCTGCTCGTCGGCCCCGAGGGTGTATTTGCGCTTCCGCTTGTTGGCGGGCAGCGGGGTGAGCATAACGTTGATCTGCTTGCCCATGAGCTTGGCCTGGTTGTCCGGATGACCCATACCCTCGAGCTCGGCCAGGGCCTTCTGCATGATGGCAAAACCGATCTCGGTGTGGGCCATTTCGCGGCCGCGGAATTTCAGGCGGAGCTTCACCTTATTGCCGTGGTCGAGGAATTCCTCGGCGTGGCGGATCTTGGTGAGGAAGTCGCCGTCGGCGATGCGCGGCGTAAATTCGATTTCCTTGAGCTTGGTCGCGGTGGACTTGGCGTGGCTCGCCTTCTTCTGCTCCTCGTAGATGTATTTGCCGAAATCCATGATGCGGCAGACGGGCGGCTTGGCGGTCGCGGCCATCTCGACGAGGTCGAGATTGAACTGCTGCGCGAGAGCGAGGGCACGCTCGGTCTGCATGATGCCGAGCTGCTTGCCCTCGGGGCTGATGACGCGGATTTCAGGTTCCTTGATCCGTGAATTACGACGGATGTGGGCGAAAGGGTCGTTGTTACGACGCTGGAAATAACCGGGGCGGTTGCCGCCCGACGAAGGAAACGAGTTGGCCATCAATAAGGAGGTTCGGGTGTGGGTCGGGGCAAGATTTCGCCAAGGCCCCGACGGAAGACAACCAATAAGTGTCCAAACCGCACAAAGGGCACCCAAGGCCGCCGCTCACACGCTGAAACTTTCGCCGCAGGAGCAACTGGCCTTGGCGTTGGGGTTCGAAAACTTAAATCCGCCCGCAATCAGCTTGTTGGAGAAATCCAGCACGGTTCCCTTCAGATAGAGCGCGGTCTTCGAATCGACGATCACCGCCACCCCGGCCGAGCGCACCAGGATGTCGCCCTTCTTGGGCTCCTTGGCGAAACGCAGCTTGTAGCTGAGGCCGTTGCATCCGCCGCCGCTGATGGCCACACGCAGGAAATCGCCTTGTTGCTCGCGGACGATCAGCGCCCGCGTCTTCGCCCCGGCCGCCTCGGTCAGGCGCACCAGGTTCTCGTTTCCCTCGCGCACTCCCTCGGGGAGGACGGCGACGGGAGACGGAGAAGCGACGGAGGTTTCGGTAACGGACATCACCGCACTATTGCCCGCCGCGCAGGTTTATCAAGCGCCGCGCCACCGTCACCGCGTTGGCAAAACTCGTCGCGCTCGCCACGCCCTTGCCGGCGATGCCGAAGGCCGTGCCGTGGTCCGGACTCGTGCGCACATAGGGCAGGCCCAGCGTAACGTTCACCGACTCGTCGAAATCGACCGCCTTGAGCGGCGCGAGTCCTTGGTCGTGATACAGCGCGATCACCGCGTCGAACTCGCCGCGCAACTGGCGCGCAAACACCGTGTCGCCCGGCAACGCCCGCGAAAGGCCGGGAAACTCGCTGCGCAGCGCATCCAAGATCGGATCGATGGTCGTGAGCTCCTCGTCGCCGAGCAGACCGTCCTCACCCGCGTGGGGATTGAGTCCGCACACCGCGATGCGCGGCTGCGCGACGCCCTCCGCCCGAGCGAGGGCATCGGCCGCGCGCACGCTGCGGAGAAAGTTCGCCTGGGTGAGTTGCTCCGGCACGGCGCGCAACGGAATGTGCCAGGTGAGCAACACCACGCGCAGCCGTCCGCCGCAAAACGCCATCACCGGCTCCCCGCCCCAGCGCGCGGCGAAAAACTCGGTCTGACCGGGAAACGTGTAGCCGACCGAGGCCAGGCGCGCCTTGCTCACCGGGCCGGTGACCACGCCCGAAAACCGTCCGTCGCGACAACCCGCCGCGGCGGTTTCCATCGCGGCAAGCGCGATCCGCGCGCCGGCCTCGTCGGGTTCGCCGGGCGTAGCGACATAGTCGGACGAACCCACCGCAACCCGCTCAATTCCGGCGGGCAGCGTCGCCAGCCAGCGCGCCGGGCCGATCACGGCAACGGCCGCCGATTCGGTGGCGTGCTGCGTCAGCCACGCCGCGATGATTTCGGGGCCGACGCCCGCCGGATCTCCGCAGGTGAAGGCCAGCTTAGTCATGGCTTTCGCCCACCGCCAGACGGCGCGCGCGGGCAAAACCGCGTTTGCCGCAGGCAAAAAATTCCAGGAAACGCCGCGCCTCGGCCGACTGGTAGCCGCCGTTGGCCAGCGCGGTCGCGGCGAGTTCACGGATGTTGCCGATGCCGTAATACACGGCGCGGAACGCCTGCTTCAGTTCGCGGATCGCATCGCGTGAAAACCCGCGGCGCTTCAAGCCGACGAGATTCAGGCCCGACACATGGTCGCGCTCCGCCGTGATGGTGAACGGCGCGAGGTCGCGCGAGATGCGCGAGAGTCCGCTGATCATCGCGCTTTCGCCGATGCGGCAGAACTGGTGGATGCCCGCACCGCCGCCGACAAAGGTGAAAGAACCGACGGTGACATGGCCGGCCAGCATGGCGTTGTTGGCCAGCACCACGTCGTCGCCGAGCTCGCAGTCGTGGCCGGCATGGCTGCCCGCCATAAGGAAACAACGCGCACCGACCACCGTCGCGTTGCCCGCGTGGATGGCGCGGTTGAGCGTGACGTTTTCGCGGATAACCGTGCCCGCGCCCACACGCACAAAGCTCGGGGTGGCGCGGTCGAATTTCAGGTATTGCGGATCGCCGCCGACCACCGCGCCGGGATGCACGACCACCCGGTCACCGAGCACGGCGTGGCGGGTCACGATCGCATGCGCCATGATCTCGCAATCGGCGCCGAGTTGCGCGCCGTCTTCGACGATCGCGGAGGGATGGATGAGCGTGGGCATCAGGCTTTGGGTTTGCGCGGAGCGGGCGCGCCGCGGTCCGGCAGCAGGTCAAGCTGCGCATCCTTGAGCAAGTCGTAGTTTTTCAAAATACGGATCACCTGGAGCGTATCGCTCTTGCCATAGTTGCGGTTGATCTCGGTCTTTTCGATCAGGTCTAGCAGCATCGAACGGAACGAGATAATCGCGTCGACACCGCGCTCCTTGAGCATGGCCACGCTCTGCGAACGGAACGGCTCCTGCGTCGGCAGGCTGGGCAGCACGAGGATCTTCGTGAGCGGATCACCCTCCTCGTCCGCCGCCTCGGCCGCAGGGAAAAACCGCGTGGCCTCCTTCATGACGTTGTCCTCAAGGAAGCGAAAAATCTCCGGCGAACTCTTGAGCATGTTCGGCGTGAATACGCCGGTGTGCCAGCCCTTCACCGCGATCATCGCCCGGTGGACGAGCGGCAGTTCGTTCGAGAAGAGGAAGAAGTCGGGTTTCCGCGCGCCGCGCTGCCACGACGGGTTGTAAACGAGCAGGTCGATCTCCTCGTCGCCGGTCTTCTTGCGGGCCTGCACCTGATACTTGCGCACCTGGCGCACGAGAAAGCCGTTTTGCTCGAAATATTCCCGGACAATACCTTCGTCGATGGCGGACATGGGGTGCAGGGTTAACCCGAAAGGTGGAGCGGCTTGTCCCCAAGACGCTGACGCGGCGCAGCCGCGCCCGATCCAGCGCGTTGGGGACAACGCGCTCCACCTTTTTCGTCACGGATGAAATCGGAGCGGCTCATTATTTCACACACCGTATCACACGGCGCCCACTTCTCGAAAACTTTGCTCGGCCAGCGCCGGATCGACGCCGCCCTGGGTGACGGCGTTGCCTAGGGATTTGAGAACCACAAAGCGCAACGCGCCGGCGCGCACTTTTTTGTCGCGCGCCATCGCCGCCATAAGCGGGCCGAGAGGAAGCGGTTCGCGCAGCTTCACCGGCAGCGCGTGAGCCGTGAGCACGGCATCGATGCGTGCAACCGTCGCCGCGTCGATGTAACCCAGCTTCTGCGAAAGCCGGGCCGCCGCGGCGAGACCGATGGCTACCGCCTCGCCGTGCAAATAGTGGCCGTAGCCCGTCACCTGCTCGATCGCGTGACCGAAGGTGTGGCCGAGATTGAGCAGCGCGCGGCCGTCTTCCTTGGCGGTCTCGTGTTCATCGGCTTCGACCACGCCGGCCTTGAGGGCGCAGCAGCGGCGCACCACCGCGCCGAGTTCGGCGCTTTCGACCGTAAGCGTGTTTGCTTCGAGCTGGGCAAACAACGCCGCATCACCGAGGAGGCCGGTCTTGATGACCTCGGCCATGCCGGCGGCGAACTCGCGCGGCGGCAGCGTGGCGAGCAGACCGGTTCCGATGAACACGCCCTTCGGCTGGTGAAACGCGCCGACGAGGTTTTTGCCCGCCTTGAGATTGATGCCGGTTTTGCCGCCCACCGAGCTGTCCACCATCGAGAGGAGCGTCGTCGGCACCTGATAAAACGCGATGCCGCGCAGGTAGGAGGCCGCCGCGAAACCGGCCAAGTCCCCGATCACGCCGCCGCCGGCCGCAAAGAGCGCGCCGCCGCGGTCCACGCGGTGCTCGGCCAGAAAATCCAGCACGCGGCCGAGCTCGGTCAGCGACTTGGTTTCCTCACCGGGCTCCAGCACCAGCATCGGCTGTTCGCCGAACATGGCGTGGAGCGCATCGCGTTGGGTTCGCGCAAGGTTGCGATCAGTGACGACGGCGACCTTGCGGCCGGCCGCGACCAGCGCGTCGACTGCCGCGCGCACGGCGGGCGCAACGTTCGCGCCGAAGCGGATCGGATAACTGCGTTCGCCCAAGTTGACGGTAAGACTCTCGACCATGTGCGGGTTAAACGTCAGCCCGCGCCGGGGGTCAACCTTCGGCGCGGGCTGACTTCAGCCTAAAAATCGAGACCTTCTACTTTGGAAATCCCCCACATCATCGCCCGCCCTTCGGCCACAGGCCGGGCTCGACGAGCATCAACCGGTCCATGCGCCCCCCGGCGGCCGTCGGATGGGCCCGCATTTTGCTATGGCGGCCGGCTGCGACCGACGGCTAGCGTCACCGCCCATGACGTCTCCCGCCCCCCGCGCCGACGGCCGCAAGGCCGATCAGCTCCGTCCCATCGCCTTCGAGGCCGGCATCGCCCCCCACGCCACCGGTTCGGTGCTCGTTTCCTTCGGCCAGACGCGCGTCATCTGCGCCGCCACCATCGAACCCAAAGTGCCCGCGTGGATGAAACAGCAACGCGTGCCCGGCGGCTGGCTGACCGCCGAATACTCGCTGCTTCCCTACAGCACCCATGAGCGCAAGCAGCGCGACATCTCCCGCGGCAAGCTCGACGGACGCACGGTCGAGATCCAGCGCCTCATCGGCCGTTCGCTTCGTGCCGTCCTCGACCTGAAAAAACTCGGCGAGAACACGCTCTGGATCGACTGCGACGTCCTTCAGGCCGACGGCGGCACCCGCACCGCATCGATCACCGGCGCCTACCTTGCCGCCCGCCTCGCCATCCAGACGCTCCTCGACGCCAAACGCATCCCGGAAAACCCGCTGGTGGACAGCGTGGCCGCGGTCAGCGTCGGACTCTATGACGGTTGCGAACTCCTCGATCTGCCCTACGTCGAAGACAAAGACGCCGAAGTGGACTTCAACATCGTCATGACCGGCCAGGGTAAATTCGTCGAAGTCCAGGGCTCCGGCGAGGAAGCCACCTACACCCACGAACAACTGCTCAGTCTCATCGCCCTCGCCCAAAAAGGCATCAAGGAGATCAGCGCTCTTCAGACGGCGTTTCTGACCAAACAGCTGCTGTCGCGCTAAACTCGACCCAGCCGCCCGTCGTGGCCCGTTTTTTGCTCCCCTCAACCCCATGAAACGTCTCCTCGCCTCCCGTCTGCTCAAACTCGGTGCCGTTCTTGCCGTTTTGCCGGCCGCAGCTCTGGCGCATCCCGGGCATGATGGCGGCCATGACCTGACGTGGGACTTCAGCAGCGGCTTCTCCCACCCGCTCGGAGGCATCGACCACTTTCTCGCCATGCTCGCGGTCGGCATCTGGGCCGCGCAAGCCGGCGGACGCGCCCGCTGGCTGGTGCCGACGGTTTTCGTCGGCATGATGACACTCGGCTCCTTCGCCGCCCAACAAGGCATGGCGCCCGCAGGGACCGAACAACTCATCGCCGCCTCCCTGCTCGCCCTCGGCCTGATGGTGATCATGGAAAAACACCTGCCCTTCGGCATGGGAGTGGTCCTCACCGCCCTGTTTGGCGCCTTCCACGGCTTCGCTCACGGCGCGGAAATCCCCGCCAGCACCGGCGGCCTGTCCTACGCCCTGGGCTTCGTTGCCGCAACGATCATGATCCAAGCCGCCGGCGTGACGCTCGGCACGATCCAGACGAACCGCTTCAGCAATTGGGCCAAGGCCGCCGGCGCCGGCGTGGCCACGGTCGGAGCGATCCTGCTGGTGGCCGCCTGAGCGCCGCGCTAGTCAAAGCTTCCGCGCGTCGCACGCGAGGTGCGGACACTCCGCCGCCAGCGTGCGGCGAATCGCGTTGAGCGTCTGCTTCAACTTCACGCCGTCGGACGCGACAAACTTGATGCTCCAACCGGCGTTCAGTCGCAGCTGGCTCGCGCCGATCCAGACTCCGTCCGTGTGCAACGCATGGAGTTGCTCGCGCCACGCGGGCGCTCCGTCAGCACGCAGCGCGGGGGCAATCACCACGACGTTACCAAAACACGCTCCCTCCCCCGCCCCGGCCAGCGCGGCCAACGCCCGCAGTCCCGCTCCATCCTGATCGAAACGCTCGTGGAGAATCCGCTCGCCGGCGCAGCACACATCAAGTTCGAGAATCAGCCGGTCCCAGCCCCACGCCTCGCCGTGCGCCACGCGTCCCGGCAGCAGCAGATCCGCATAAAACGCCGCGCCCCCCTCCGCCACCGTGAGTGACGTGCGCTGGCGAAAAACGCTGCCTCGGTGCGGCACCAGCGGCTCGGGCAACACCTCCAGCCAGCCGCCCGCCTCGACCGCAAACCGCTGCGTGCTCCCCGCCTCGCCCGTGCGCATCCGGAACACCCGGCTTGCGCTCGGCGTGGTCAGCAACAACGCCGCGCCCGCCGCCACTTCGACCGACGACTCCAGTTGGTCACCCGACAGAATCCCCGCGGTCGGATTGACCACCTGCACCAGCAACGTGCGCGTGTCGGCATCCCAGTAAGGCTTGCTCACATGGTAGGGCGCGCGGAACGCCTGCGCCCCGATCGCGGTGCGTCCGTCCGGCAGCGCCTCGGCCCGCAGCGAGAGTTGTCCGTGAAACCCGGCCATCAGGCGCGCGCATTTTTCGCGAACAACACCTCGCGCTCGATCCACGCGATCACGCCGTCGAGGTTGTGCTCGCGCTTGAGATCGCAGAAGAGAAACGGCTTCGCACCGCGTTGCACCTTCGCGTCGCGATCCATCACGCCGAGATCGGCGCCGACCAGCGGAGCGAGGTCGATTTTGTTGATGATGAGCAGATCGCTGTGCCGGATGGCCGGACCGCCCTTGCGCGGGATTTTGTCCCCCTCGGCCACGTCGATGACGTAGATGAACTGATCGACCAACTCGGGCGAAAACGTTGCCGTGAGATTGTCTCCGCCGCTCTCGACCAGCACGAGATCAAGGTCGGGGAACTTCGCCTCCAACGCACGGCACGCCTGCTCGTTCATCGTGGTGTCGTCGCGGATCGCGGTGTGCGGACACCCACCCGTCTCCACACCCGCGATGCGTTCGGCCGGCAACGCGCTGTGCTTGATCAGAAACTGCGCGTCCTCGGAGCAGTAAATATCATTGGTCACGACCGCCATCGAGTAGCGCGTGCGCAACTGCTGGCAGAGTTTCAAACAAAGCATCGTCTTGCCTGAACCAACCGGGCCACCGATGCCGATACGAGGAGGACGATTCATGGAGATAAAATCAGAGTTGGGACACAGAGAGCACAGAGTTCCGATCTAGAGTTCACAGAGTAAACCATAAGAAACCACGGAAAACATCCGCAGTCGGACGGCACTCCTCCAACTCTTCCGGACTCTGTGCACTCTGTGTCACTAAATGGAGTTCCTTCACGTTTTTCATGAAATAAACATCCGGCCATCCGCCGTCTCATGTCGCGCCGCCGCGATATCGAGCCATGGATTAAACCAACCGATTTCGTCAAACGGAACGGTCATCGCCAACGCGATAATCGCCGGTGCCTGCGCCAAGGCCTCGGTGAGCAGCGTCTGGCTGGCGTTCTGGCCGATGCGCAGGATCTTCATCGAAGCCGCCAGCAAGCCACCGAGTGAAGAATACATCACGCCCGCCAGCACCGCCTCCAGCGGAGCGCCAAGCACACGGCCTTCCAGCGCGGCCGAAACGGCCGAGGAAAACGGCCAGCCCTGCGCGGCGACGTGCGCCAGATAGTCCTTCGCCAAAGGATGCCCATGCAGCGTGACGATGAGTTCGGCGCGCTGACGGCCGATGTTCTCCGTCGCCATTCTGGCCTCCTTAGCGCTCTTGAGCGCATGCGCGAGCACGCACAGCTCCCCCACCTTGGTCCAATCGGGCGCAGCAGGATCCAGCGCGGCGTAAGCCTGCGCCGCCAACGGCAACTCGGCCTGGCGCAACGCGGGCAACACCGAACGAAAGATAAACTCCCGCAAGGTCGCACGGTCACGCACCACTCCGGTTTGCACGAGCCCCTCCAGGCCGAACGAATGTGCATAGGCCCCCGTCGGGTAGTAGGAATCGCCCGCCTGCAACAGGCCGACGAGCCAGCGTGAGTCAATGTTGGTGGCTGGGTCCAAGTTCATCGACGAGAGGGGTTGCGACGCTGCGCTTAAAACGGCCCGGACGAAACACGGCGGTCGTCGGCGTGTAATCCACCTGGATGCGCGCGAATAATTGCCGGGCGGCGGGCTCGTCGGGCGTGAGCAGGCGCGTCGCCTCGGACGCAAACTCCAGGTGCAGGTTGCCCACCGCCCAACCAATGCCCGCGGTGGCCGACGGCGGCAGGTCGCCCAGCAGGATTTCCAACACCGGCTCCGGCTCCTGCACGATCACATAGCGAGCCGCAGTGGTTTGATGAACCGTGTCGCCGGGCTTGAGCGGCGCGGACAACTCGAAGCCAAACTCAGTGCCGTCCGCGGCCGTTCCGCGCCACAGCCGCTTGGCCAGCGTGCGGCGTTCCACCCGTAGCTCGACCAAAGGGAGCGCGAGCACCGGAGACACTACGGGAACGGAAACCAAAATCATAATGAAGTTCGACTGTAGGAGCGGCTTTACGCCGCGATGATTCGAAATCGCGGCGTAAAGCCGCTCCTACAACAAGCGATTAAAACAGAAAATAACGCTGCGCCATCGGCAGCACCGTGGCCGGTTCGCAGGTGAGGTGCACGCCATCGGCGGTGACGTGGTAGGTCTCGGGATCGACCACGATCTTCGGCATGGCGTCATTCAAGACCATGTCGCGTTTGCTCACACTGCGGCAGCTCTTGACCGCTTCGAGCCGGCGTTTGAGTCCGAGATTTTGAAGACCGCCGTCCCGCAGGCCGGCCTCGGACACAAACGTGACGCTCGTCGAGGCGATGCCGCGCGCGGTCGCGCCGAACATCGGACGATAAAACATCGGCTGCGGCGTGGGGATCGATGCGTTCGGATCTCCCATGTTGGCCCAGGCGATAAATCCGCCCTTCAGGATGAGCTCGGGTTTCACGCCGAACAGCGCGGGCTTGAAGAGCACCAGGTCGGCGAGTTTGCCGACGGCGATCGAGCCGATGATGTGGCTCATGCCATGGGTGAGCGCGGGATTGATCGTGTATTTGGCGAGGTAACGCAGCACACGGTAGTTGTCCGCGGCCGGATGCGACGGATGCGTCAGCGCGCCGAACTGCAGCTTCATCTTGTGCGCGGTCTGCCAGGTGCGGCAGATCACCTCGCCGATGCGGCCCATCGCCTGCGAGTCGGACGACATCATCGAGATCGCGCCCAAGTCATGCAGACGATCCTCGGCGGCGATGGTCTCGGGGCGGATGCGCGACTCGGCGAACGACACGTCCTCGGGAATCTTCGGGTCAAGGTGGTGGCACACCATGAGCATGTCGAGGTGCTCGTCGATGGTATTGACCGTGAACGGACGCGTGGGGTTGGTTGAAGACGGGAGCACGTTGGCCTCACCGCACACGCGGATGATGTCGGGCGCGTGGCCGCCGCCGGCACCTTCGGAGTGGTAAGTGTGAATCGTGCGGCCTTTGAAGGCCTTCAGCGTATCCTCGACGAAACCGGCCTCGTTAAGCGTGTCGGTGTGGATGGCGACCTGAACGTCGAACTCGTCGGCCACACCGAGACAGGTGTCGATCGCGGCGGGCGTCGTGCCCCAGTCCTCGTGAAGTTTCAGGCCGATGGCACCGGCGAGCACCTGATCGCGGAGTGGCTGGGCGGTGCCGCAGTTGCCCTTGCCGAGGAACCCCAGATTCATCGGGTAGGCCTCGGCGGCCTCCAGCATGCGATGGAGATTCCAACGTCCCGGCGTGCAAGTCGTGGCGAGCGTGCCATGGGCCGGACCCGTGCCGCCGCCGATCATCGTGGTGATGCCGGAACTGATGGCCTCGTCGATCTGCTGGGGGCAGATGAAGTGGATGTGCGTGTCGATGCCGCCAGCGGTCAGGATACAACCCTCGCCTGCCAGCACTTCGGTGCCTGCGCCGACGATCATCGGGTTCTTTTTTCCGGTATTCGGATCCGGATAAACCGAGCCGAGTCCGCGCTGGATGCCGGGGTTGCCCGCGTGGCCAATGCCGACGATCAAGCCGTGCTTGATACCGATGTCGGCTTTGAGGACGCCGAGCTGGGCGTCGAGGATGAGCGCGTTGGTAATGACCAGGTCGAGCGACTCGGAATCGAGCGCGGTGGACGACTGGCCCATGCCGTCACGGATGACCTTGCCGCCGCCGAACTTGATCTCGTTGCCGTAGCCGCCGCCCTCGGCGATGAGGTCGCGCTCGACCTGAACGAAGAGCTCGGTGTCGGCGAGACGCACACGGTCACCGACGGTGGGCCCGAACATCTCGGCGTATTGGCGGCGGGTGAGTTTGAGAGGCATGGGGAGCAGTTTATTTGGAAAGCTGGAAATCAGGAATCAGACCGGCTCGTTCCTGCTTTCCTGATTTCCAAATTAAAAATCCGAATATTTTGAGTCAGAGTTTTCCGTTAATCCTAGCGTTGAGGCCCCAGACTTCGCGGAGGCCGGCGAGGGCGACGAGTTCGACTTGCTTGGAATCGCCCGCTTCGAAACGCACGGCGGTGCCGGCGGGAATGTTGAGCCGGAATCCGCGAGCGATCTCGCGATCAAAACGCAGCGCGGCGTTGGACTCGTAGAAGTGGTAATGCGAGCCGACCTGGATGGGACGGTCACCGGTGTTTGCCACGGTGATCACTCGGGTTTCGAGATCGAGGTTGGCATCGAGCGCAGGTGCGTCGGCAGCGGGAATGATTTCGCCGGGGATCATGGTCAGCGGATCGGATTGTGGACGGTGACGAGTTTGGTGCCGTCGGGAAACGTGGCCTCGACTTGCACATCATGGATCATCTCGGGAACGCCCTCCATGACCTCGGCGCGCTTGAGGAGCGTGGTGCCGTAGCTCATGAGCTCGGCGACGGTCTTTCCGTCGCGGGCACCCTCCATGATCTCGTAGGAGATGATGGCGATGGCCTCGGGGTAGTTGAGCTTGAGGCCGCGTCCCTGCCGGCGGCGGGCGAGATCGGCGGCGGTAACAATGAGAAGCTTTTCGCGTTCGCGGGGGGTCAGATGCATCGGACGGAATTTTTAACCACGGATTACACGGATGAACACGGATAACGCCATCAGACTTGCAGGTGTTTTTTGACGACGTCGTCGGTAAGCGAAGAAATGGGGCCGGAGATGGTCACGACACCGCGGTCCATCGCGTAAAAACGGTCGGCGATCTCGCGGCAGAAATCGACGTATTGCTCGACGAGGAGAATCGCCAGTTTGCCCTCTGCTTTCAGCTCGGCGATGGCGTGCTGAACCTCCTCGGCATAGTTGTGGTTCAAGCCCTCGACCTTGAGTTTTTTCAGCGTGTCGCCGATCTGATCGATGATCGACGGCTGGATGCCCTCGGTCGGTTCGTCGAGGATGAGAAGCTTGGGATTCGTCAACAGGGCTCGACCGATGGCGAGCTGTTGCTGCTGTCCGCCGGAGAGCACGCCACCCTTGCGGGAGAGCATCTCCTTGAGGACGGGGAAAAGCGTGAACACGCGGTCGAGCGCATCACGGGCGTCGGCGCCCTTGCGTCCGTGGACGACGAGACCGACCCGCAGGTTTTCCTCAATGGTGAGGTGCGGGAAAATGTCCCGCCCCTGCGGGACGTAACCGATGCCGGCGCGGGCACGGGCGTCGGCGGACAGTTTGTCGATGCGCTTGCCGTCAAACGTGATCGATCCGGAACGGATGGCGCGCATGCCGGTGATCGAGCGCAGCGTGGTGGTCTTGCCCACGCCGTTGCGTCCCATGAGGGCGACGAGCTCGCCGGAGCGAACCTCGAGGCTGACCCCGCGCAGGATGCGCGAGCCGCCGATGTCGGTCTCGACCCCGGACACCTGAAGGAGCGCGGACGAGGAGACGCCGGCGGAAGTGGAAAGAGGAGCGATTTCCGTGTGCATGGGGATTATTTTCCGCCGCTTTTTCCGCGACCGAGATAGACCTCGCGGACTTTGGGGTTGGATTGAACGGCGTCGAACTTGCCCTCGCACAGAACGCTCCCTTGGTGGAGCACGGTGACCATGCCGTCGCGGGCGATCTGTTTCACGAAGGTCATGTCGTGCTCGATCACGACGATGCTGTGCTTGCCGGCGAGAGAGATGAGCAGCTCGCCGGTGCGGTGGGTCTCTTCGTCCGTCATGCCGGCGGCGGGCTCATCAACGAGCAGCACCTTGGGGTCTTGAGCCAAAAGCATGCCGATCTCCAACCACTGTTTCTCGCCGTGGGCGAGCTGGGCGGCCTTCCAGTCGCGTTTTCCGTCAAGACGGATGAGTTTGAGGAGTTCGTCAATGCGGTCGCGCTCGGTGGAGGAAAGGCGCTTGAAGATGGAGGCGAACACGCCGCGCGAACCGGCGAGCGAGAGCACGATGTTGTTGTAGACCGTGTGCTCGGTGAAGACGGAGGGCGTCTGAAACTTCCGGCCCACGCCGAGGCGGTTGATCTCGTATTCGTTCAGCTTGGTCAGATCGGTATCGAAACCGAACTCGATCTTGCCCTTGTCGGGTTTGGCGCGGCCGGTGATGAGATCGAAGAAGGTCGATTTGCCCGCGCCGTTGGGACCGATGACGGTGCGGAGCTCCCCTTCGAAGAGATAGAAATTGAGATCGGTGATGGCCTTGAATCCGTCGTAGGTCTTCGAGACGTCCTCGACCGTGAGCATGTATTTGTTGTTCATGGCGGCTTAGGCGGCGGGTTTCGACTCGGGTGCGGTGACGGCGGCCGGCGACTCAGGTGCCGGTGCTGGAGTGGGCTCATCGGGCTTCTCATCGGGCTTTTTACTGAAACGCTGCCAGAGCGCCTTGAGCCGGGAGGGAATGCTCACGATACCGCCGGGCAGCAGAAGCACCACGACCACGAAAAGCCCGCCTAGGATGACCAGCCAGTAATCAGGCGCGGCGCGGGAGGCCCAGCTCTTGAGCGAGTTGACGCCGATAGCGCCTATGATCGGACCGACCAGCGTCGCGCGACCGCCCACCGCGCACCAGACGACGGCCTCGAGGGATTTGTCGGGCGTCATCTCGGACGGATTGATGATGCCAACCTGCGGGACGTAGAGCGCGCCGCCGATTGCCGCGATGAGCGCGGCCACCAGAAAAATGAAGAGCTTGAAGTGGGCTGTGGCGTAGCCGGAGAAGAGCACGCGGTTCTCGCCGTCGCGAATCGCCCGCTGGACGAGGCCGAACTTCGTGTGGCTGAGGAGCCGGAGCACAACGTAGACAACCAACAGCACGACGGCGGTGGCGATGAACAGTCCGCGTTGAGTGGCGGCCTCGCGAAGGTCGTGACCAAGGATGAACTTGAAATCGGTGAAGCCGTTGTTGCCGCCCATCAGCATGTCGTTGCGGAAAAACATGAGCGACGCGCCGTAAGTAAGAGCCTGCGTAAGGATGGAAAAATAGACGCCCTTCACCCGGGAACGGAAGGCGAGAAAGCCAAACACCAGTGCGAGCACGCCGGGAAGGAGGAGAATCATCGTCGCGGCGAAAGGGAAACTCGCGAACGGCTTCCAAAACGTGGGCAACTCGGTCCAGCCGAGGAAAACGAGGAAGTCGGGAATCGGCTTCTTGTATTGGCCGAGGTCGCCGATCATGCGCATGAGATACATGCCCATCATGTAGCCGCCCAAACTGAAAAAGAGCGCCTGGCCGAGGCTGAGCAAACCGGTATAGCCCCAGAGCAGGTCCACCGAGATGGCGAGCAGAGCGTAGCAGAGATATTTCCCCCACAGGTTGATCGTGAAATTGCTGACCATCCCGTGCGCGTTGAGCAGCGGGAAAATCACGATGAAAAACAACGCGATCACGCCGACGGCGATCAGTTCGACTTTGTGACGGATGGAAAAGGAGGGCATGCGGGAAAAGGCGCGAGGCGAAGGGCGATGGGCGGAGGTCGGCCGGCGGAGCCGTGTCAGTCGTCGAGATTGCGGCTGCGGGTGACGAAGAGACCGGACGGACGCCATTGCAGGAACAGGATGATGGCGACCAGCACGAGGATCTTGCCGAGCACGGGATTGAGCAGGATCTGCTGGAGCGACTGGTCCACAAGACCGATGCCGAGCGCGCTGTAGATCGTGCCGGCGAGGTTGCCCACCCCGCCGACCACGACGGTCATGAAGCAATCAACGATGTAGTTCTGGCCGAGTGAAGGACCCACGTTGCCGATCTGGCTGATGAACGCGCCGGCGAGTCCGGCGAGTCCGCTGCCGAGGCCGAAGGTGAGCATGTTCACCCGCTCGGTGCGCACGCCCATGCAGGAGGCCATGTTGCGGTTTTGCATAACCGCGCGGATAAGGAGACCGAGGGGCGTCTTCGTCAGAATCAGCCATACGCCGAACACGATCAGACCGGCAAAACCGATCACGAAGACGCGGTTCCAGCCGAAGATGATGTCGTTCACCGTCCAATTTCCGCTCAGGTAGTTCGGGCTGCTCACCTGCACGTTGTTGGAGCCGAACATGAGTTTCAGTCCCTGCTGGAGCAGCAAAGAGACACCCCAGGTCGCGAGCAGGCTTTCCAGTGGACGACGGTAAAGAAACCGGATGATGCTGCGCTCGAGTCCTATGCCGACGACGGCGGCAGCGAGGAAACTGAGCGGCAGTGCGAAGATGAAATACGTCTGATAAAACCAGCCCGTCGCGTGAATGCCGGGGATCGACAGACTGAAACCGAAGAACGGAATCGTAATGCCGGAGCCAAAGATGTTTTCGACAAGATAGGTCGTGTAGGCGCCGACCGCGATCATCTCACCGTGTGCCATGTTGATGACACCCATCAGGCCGAAGGTGATCGCGAGGCCGATGGCGACGATGAGCAGAATGCTGCCCAGGCTGAGGCCGCGAAAGAGGGTTCCGACGAAATTGATGTTCGTCTTGTGGTTGTCGATGGCGACCAGGGCGGACTTCGCCGCCGCGGCGACCGATTTTGCACCGGACGACTCCGCCTCGCGCATGGCGGTTCGGATGAGGTCGTAGCTCGAAAGCGAATGGAGCGACTTGAGCTCGCCGAGGGCGGCCAGCCTTGTGCTTTCATTCGGGTCTTTGAGTTCGGTAACCGCGATGGCTTCGCGAAGGGATCGCAACACCTGCGCATCCCGCTCGAGGACGAGGCGTTTTTTAAGCGCGGGGAGCTTGTCGTTCTCCTGGGCGAAGCCGATGGTCTGGATCGCCTGAATGCGTTTCTTGAAATCGGGATCGGTGACGTCAATGAGGTCGAGCACGCCCTTCATCGCACGTCGCAATGTCGAGGTGTGCTCCACGGCGGTGAGATCGGCCGCCACCAGGCGAACGGGCTTGCCGGCCGCGTCCACCAAAGCGGCACCGGTGTCAACCCGCAGGGCGGCGCGGGCGTCGTTGTCATCTTTCTCGCCGGTCAGCAGAACGGGAACCGGCGTCCCCGAGGGCGATTCGTAGATAAAAAGCGCGTCCTCCCGCCAGGCGCTGAGCAACGGCTTGATCGCCTCGTCGCCTTCGCCGGCCAATGACGAGATCAACTCGATCTTGCGCGCCTCCGTGTCCGCCAGAAGAGCCTCGACGATGGTGGTCCGCGGAGTGGACGCGGCCAGCACTGCACAGGGCGCGATTCCGAGGATGAACGTGATTAAAAGCAGTCGGATATAAGTGCGCACGGCGTCAGAGAAATGAGGACCAAAAAAAGGAGCGGCCCCACCGAAGGAACCGCTCCTCCCGTATAAACGGGACTCTTAGCAAGGGCTGTGCCTGTTAAGCACAGCCTGCCGGCCTATTTTACTGGGCCTTGAATTTACCGAGGAGCCAGGGCTCGCCGTAGACGTCCTTGAATTCCTTCAGGATCTTGAACTGCCCCTTGGCGGTGGTCTCGCCTATGAACACGTTCTTGGTGAGGTGCATGTTCTTCTGCGTGGTGACCTTGCCGCCAGGACCCTCGAAGGAGATGCCGGACTGGAGGGCGGCGCGGACGGCATCGACGTCAAAGGTGCCCGCTTTCTCGACCGCGGCTTTCCAGAGATAAACGCCGTCGTAGCTGAGCACCATGGGCGAGCAGGTGACGCGACCTTCCTTCACGATTCCAGGGACGGTGGTGGTCTTCAGCCAGCTCTTGAAGTTCTTGACGAACTCCTTGTTGGCTTCGCTCTTGATCGACTGGAAGTAGGTCCAGCAACCGAGCTGACCGACGAGCTGCTTGGCGGGCAGGCCACGGAACTCATCTTCGGAAATCGAGAAGGAGACGACCGGAGCGACCTCGGCCGTGAGACCGGCGGCGGCGTATTCCTTGAAGAAGGGAACGTTGGTGTCGCCGTTCAGCGTGGAAACGACGGCGGTTTTGCCACCGGCGGCGAACTGCTTGATTTCGGAAACGATCTGCTGGTAGTCGGTGTGGCCGAAGGGCGTGTATTTGCCGGCCGAGATGATCTTTCCGGACTCATCTTTCTTGAAGCCGCCGCCGATGTTCTCGATCGGAACCTTCTTGCTGAGGAGATACTCCAGCAACACGAGGTTGGTGGTCTGCGGATAAACGTAATCGGTGCCGATCAGGTAGAACTTGGTGTAGCCCTGCTCGAGGAGATAATCGATGGCGGGCGTGGCCTGCTGGTTAACGGCCTCGGCGGTGTAGAACACATTCTTGGACTCTTCCTGTCCCTCGTATTGCACGGGATAGAAAAGCAGACCGTTGTTCTTCTCGTAAACGGGGAGGACGGATTTGCGGGACACGGAAGTCCAGCAACCGAAGGTCACGGCGACCTTGTCCTCTTCGAGGAGCTGCTTCGCCTTCTCGGCGAAGAGCGGCCAGTTGGAAGCGCCATCAACGACGACGGGCTCGATCTTTTTCCCGAGCACGCCGCCCTTGGCGTTGATCTCGTCGAACGTGAACAAAAGCACATCGCGCAGCGAAGTCTCGCTGATCGCCATCGTGCCGGAGAGAGAGTGAAGAACACCGACCTTGACCGTGCCCTCGGCACGGGCGGAACCAACCATGGCGCCGAGCGCGACGGCGCCGACGGTAACGAACTGGGTGAATTTGGAGATCATTGGATGAATCGATTGAGTTGAAACGGGACAAAAAAGGCGGGTTGCGAAAGACGACCTGCGCAACCCGCCCAAACTACAGAACCACTGGAACGCCGGGATGCATCCGCTTTGGAACTACACAAAACATCGGGCGACCCGGGCGGGAACGATCAGAACTTGAAGATACCCTGCACGCCGTAGCCGAAGACATCCGAGGAGCCCTTATTGTCGGTCTCGGTGATCTCCGCCTTGATGGAGAAGTTCTTCGTGAGGGTGTAGGTGGAAGCCACGCCATAGGCGATTGCATCGGAAATGCTGTCACCGTCCACGCCGGTCAGGCGGGCCGAGACGGACAGCGAAGAGTTCACAACATACGTGGGCTGGATCAGCCACGAGTAGTTGGTGACGTCTTCGATGCTGGCCACTTCAGCGGCGAGGGAGAACTTGTCGGTGAAGGCGTAGTTGGCCCAGAAATCGTAGGTGTAGGCCTGGTCGCCACCATCGACATCCTCGTAGCCAGCTCCACCGAACAGGGTCAGACCCTTGATGCCGGTGTAGGAGACGTAGGCCTCGTAGCCAAGATCGTCGGAGTATTCGCCGTCACCACGGAAGAACTTGGGAGGAGTGGGCGTGGAGATCTGGGAATCACGAACCGCGATACCCGTGGAAACGGTGTCGCCGAGATACTCGACCTTCACACCCGTGGAATACGGGCTGGCATAATAAACCTGGCTGAAGGTCGCGAAGGCGTTGTTAACCGTGTGGAAGGACTCGAAGCCCAGCCAGCCGAGGAACTTGCCGCCCGTGACCGCAAAGCTGCCCTCTTTGTAGGTGACATAGGCGTCGAGCAGGCCGGCATCGTCCTCCAAACCGTTGTCTGCTTTGTCGAGAGCCAACAAGCTCACGCGAGCCGTGAAATTGTCATATTTCCCGTTCAAGGCGAACAGCGCGGAGTCCCAGACACGACCACCGCCCAGAAGCTGCTTGTCCTTGGCTGCGGTGCCCTCGGTGACCACCGCCGAACCCGTCGCGTAACCATCCAGCGAGAGATAATCATCGATCTTAACCTCGGCGCTAGCGACTGAAGCGAGCGCCACGAAGGACGCCGTCAAACCAGTGAGTTGTTTAATCATTGCTTGTATGTGTTGATGTGTAGGTCAGCAAAACCCCGCCGGAAGCCCCGGAGAAGTTTGTGCTGACCACATCAGCACCCCGCCTGCCAAAACCGCCCGCCAGCGTCCGATCCCGCCGGCATCAAGGCGCGAAAAAACCGTGTTTTAAGAGGAGAAACCGACCTGCGCGTATTTGCATGATAAGTTTTCATGCACACCCGGCCGACCTCCAAAATCAGGCCTTGGGCGCCTCAAGCTCCTTTTTGAGCTCGGTAAAATTGCCCTGCTCGGCGGCGCGGACAAATCCCTCGGTGACGCTCTTCAGTTCCTCCCAACGGCGGCGAATCTGCTTGGCCTCGTCCTTGGTGATCTTGCTGTCGGCCGAGGATGTGGCGATGACCGCCAGCATGTCCGCAAACTCCTGCACGATCGAGTTTGTGACGGGAATCAGGGAATACGAATGCGCCTTGTTATGCTCGGGATTGACGATGAAAAAGCCCCCCGCCCGCTCGCATACCCACTGGGCGATCCGGCGGTCGCCGGTGCTCTTCAACAGCTGGTCGATGCGGTCCAACGGGTTGCTGGCTCCGCTGCCCGCGTCATCGGCCGGCACCTCGGTCCATTTGTAGATCAACGAGAGGGAAAGCCCCATGTCGGCCGCGATCTGCTTGGCGCTCGTTTGCTTCAAGACCTCCTTCAGGACCTCGTGCGATTGCATGGCAGCGGATCGTGCCAAACCATAAGCCAAACGCAACTCCTCGCGTGGTCCGTCTTACATATCTTAGATAATGAGAGACCCTGCCGGTTTTTTCGTGCCATCCCCTCCCCGCTTGTGGCAATTCTTGGGCTCCACATGAACATCCACGAGTATCAGGCCAAGGCGCTCTTTGAGAAGTTCGGAGTCCCCGTTCCGAAAGGTGTCGCCGCCAAATCCCCCGCTGAATTCGAGTCCGCGCTTGCGCAGCTCCCCGACGCCCCCGTCGTCGTGAAGTCGCAGATCCACGCCGGTGGTCGCGGCAAGGGCACGTTCACCGACGGCTTCAAGGGCGGCGTCAAATTCGCCAAGACCAAGGCCGACGCGCTCGATTACGCGAAGAAGATGTTCAACAACACGCTGGTCACCATCCAGACCGGCCCCGCCGGCCGCAAGGTCCAGACGGTCTATTTCACCCAAGCGAGCGACATCAAAAAGGAATACTACCTCGCCATCCTCCTCGACCGCGCCTCCTCGAAACCCGTGATCGTCGCCTCCACCGAAGGCGGCGTGGATATCGAGACCGTCGCCCACGACACCCCGGAAAAGATCTTCAAGGTCCTCGTCGACCCCGCCTACGGCATCGCCGACTTCCAGGTGCGCGAGCTGATCTTCAAGCTCGGCTTCAACGCCGCCGAGGGCAAGAACGCCGCCAAGCTCATCCGCAATCTCTACACGATGTTCTGGGAAACCGACGCCGCCATGGTCGAGGTCAACCCCCTCATCACCACGCCGACCGACCAGGTCCTCGCGCTCGACGCCAAGGTTTCCTTCGACGACAACGCCCTCTTCCGCCATCCCGAGATCGTCGCCCTCCGCGACCTCAACGAAGAAGACTCCAAGGAAATCGAAGCCTCCAAATACGAGCTCGCCTACATCGCCCTCGACGGAAACATCGCCTGCTTGGTGAACGGCGCCGGCCTCGCGATGTCCACGATGGACATCATCAAACACTTCGGCGGCAACCCCGCCAACTTCCTCGACGTGGGCGGCGGCGCCTCGAAGGAAAAGGTCGTCGCAGCCTTCAAGATCATCCTCGGCGACGCCAACGTGAAGGGCATCTTCGTTAACATCTTCGGCGGCATCATGGACTGCAACGTGATCGCCGAGGGCATCGTCGAGGCCGTGAAGGAAGTCGGCCTCAAGCTCCCGCTCGTCGTGCGCCTCGAAGGCAACAACGTCGCCGCCGGCAAAGCCACCCTCGCCAACTCCGGCCTCGCGCTGGTCTCCGGTGACACCATGGCCGACGCCGCGCAGAAGATCGTCAAACTCGTCGCCTAACCGCCCGCCCTACTCCCATGTCCATTCTCATCTCTCCCGAAACCAAGATCATGGTCCAAGGCATCACCGGTGCCTTCGGCGGCAAACACGCCCAACTCTCCCTCGACTACGGCACGCAGGTCGTCGCCGGCGTCACGCCCGGCAAGGGCGGCCAGTTCTTCGAACACAAGGGACACAAGGTTCCGATCTTCAACACCGTCGCCGAGGCCGCCAAGGCCACCGGCGCGACCGTCTCCGCCATCTTCGTGCCGCCGCCTTTCGCGGGTGACGCCATTCTGGAGTGCGTTGACGCCGGCCTCGACCTCGCCGTGTGCATCACCGAGGGCATTCCGATCAAGGACATGATCCGCGTGAAGCGCGCCATGTCCGGCGCGAAGACCCGCCTGATCGGCCCGAACTGCCCCGGCCTCGTCACCCCCGGCACCGGCGAAGGTTCCAAGGGCGGCTGCCGCATCGGCATCGCCCCCGGCTACATTCACAAGAAGGGCCACGTCGGCGTCGTCTCGCGCTCCGGCACCCTCACCTACGAGGCGGTTTTCCAGATCACCTCCAAGGGCCTCGGCCAGTCCACCTCCGTCGGCATCGGCGGCGACCCGGTCAACGGCACCAGCCACCTCGACGTGATCAAGCTGTTCAACGCCGACCCCGACACCAAGGGCATCATCCTCATCGGTGAAATCGGCGGCAGCGCCGAGGTGGAAGCCGCCCGCTGGATCAAGGCCAACTGCAAAAAGCCGGTCGCCGGTTTCATCGCCGGTGCCACTGCGCCCGCGGGTCGCCGCATGGGCCACGCCGGTGCCATCGTCGGTGGCGTCGAGGACACCGCCGCCGCCAAGATCGCCGTCTTCAAGGAGTGCGGCATCGAGGTCGCCGCCACGCCGTCCGACATGGCCGACGCGCTCCTGCGCGCCGCCAAGGCCAAGGGCGTTTCGCTCGCCTGAGCCGTCGCGACCTCGCCGTTCGCCTGACAACAAAAAGGCCGCGCTTTTCAGCGCGGCCTTTTTGGTTTCCGAGGGGTGCGTTTGGTTACTTCAAGTTAATCGTCACGTAGCGCAGCACGCCGCGATACTGGACCAGCAGCGCGTTCAATCCCGGCTTCAGCGCCGCGGAGGCCCCCTGCACGTCGGTCACGGGACGGCGGTTGATCTCCACGATCACCAAACCCGGCACGAGAATATCCGCATAGGGCGAGTTTTCGTTGATCGCGGTGATCACCACGCCTCCCTCGATGCGCTTGTCGATTTTGAACTGGGTGCGCAGTTCGTCATCGAGCGTCTTCACGGTCACTCCGGGGATGAGCTCGTCGGACGATGACGCATGTTCGTCGAGGCTGCTCAGCTTCGCCTTGAATGTCTTTTCCTTGCCGTCGCGCAGGACGGTCACGTTGACCTCGGTGCCCGGAACGACCTGGGCGACCACCAGGCGGAGAGCGAGCTGGGAGTCCACCGTCTTGCTGTCGATCTTCACGATGATGTCGTTGCGCTTGAGGCCGGCCTTGGCGGCGGGCGAATCCTTCACGACATCACTGATGGCGACACCTTTGGTCGCACGATCCACACCGAGACTTTCGGCGAGTTTGGGGTCGAGGTTCTGACCGGCCACGCCGAGGTAGCCGCGCTGCACCTTGCCGGTGGCGATGAGGCTGTTGAGAATCGAAACGGCCAGGTTGGTCGGCACCGCGAAACCGATGCCGATGTTTCCGCCGGTGGAAGAGAGGATCGCGCTGTTGAGTCCGACCAGGCGGCCTTTGGCGTCGACCAGCGCACCGCCGGAGTTGCCCTGGTTGATCGAGGCGTCGGTCTGGATGAAGTTCTCGTAGCCGCCGATCTGGTCGTTGGCGAGGATGCCCACGTCGTTGCGACCGAGCGCGGAGACGATGCCCATGGTCACCGTCTGGCCGACGCCGAGCGGATTGCCGACCGCGAAGACGATGTCACCCACGCGCAGCTTGTCGCTGTCGGCCAGCGTGGCGACCGGGAGGTTTTCGACGTCGATCTTGATGACGGCGACGTCGGTCTTCTCGTCGGTGCCGATCACCTTCGCGATGACTTCGCGTCCGTCGGCCAACGACACCTTGAGTTCGTCCGCATCGGCGACGACATGGTTGTTGGTGAGAATGTAGCCGTTGGGCGACACGATCACGCCGGAGCCGAGCCCCTTCTGCTTCGACTCGCGCTCGGGGATCGCCTGGTCGCCGAAGAACTGGCGGAAGAACGGATCCACGCGCACACGCTCGCGCACGATCTTGGTCGAATAAACCGAGACGACCGCCTTTTGCACCGGCTCGACGACGTCGGCGTAGCTGCTCACCAGCCGACTGCCACCCTCGCCCACGGGCGAGCTGTCAAACTTGATGTCGGGCTTGGGCGCGGCGGGTTTTTCCTGCGCACAGCCGAGGGAACACAAGGAGGCCGCCATCACGACGACCAGCGCACGGGGGAGGAGACGGGTTTTCATGGGATGTGTCTGCGACCCAAGGAAACGGGGAATTGTTCCGCCGCAAGCATTTGGATGTTCGGCCACGCTGGCGAACATCCCGTCCAAACCCCACCCACCCAAAGGCTCCGCTTAGAAGCCCTTGATCTTAAACAGGCTCGTGACGCTCTCGTTGTTGTTAATGCGGACGATGGCATCCGCCATGAGGCTCGCGATGCTGAGCACGCGGATAGGCAGGCCCTTGGTGTCGATCGGCACGGAGTTGGTCGTGATGAGCTCGTCGATGTCCCCCTTGGCCAGACGCTCGTAGGCGACCGGGCTGAGCAAGGCGTGACTGACGGCCGCACGCACGCTGAGAGCACCGCTGGCGCGCATGATCTTGGCGGCGTTGGCGAGCGTGCCGGCGGTCTCGGTGATGTCGTCCACGAGGAGCACATGCTTGCCGGCGACCTCGCCCACGACATTGACGGTCTCAACCGTGGTGGCGTTGGTGCGCTTCTTCCAGACCATGCCGAGCTGGGCGCCGAGAATGCCTGCATAGGCGGCCGCCATCTTCATGCCGCCGACGTCGGGCGAGACGACGACCATGTCGTCCGCACGGAACTGTTCGAGATACTTGAAGAAAACAGGCGAGGCGAACAGGTGGTCCACCGGGATGTCGAAGAAGCCCTGGATCTGCTGCGAGTGCAGATCCATCGTGAGAATGCGGTTGGCGCCGGCGGCGACGAGGAGGTTGGCCACGAGCTTCGCCGTGATCGGCACGCGGGGCTGGTCCTTGCGATCCTGGCGGGCGTAGCCGTAGAACGGCATGACCGCGGTGATGCGGTGGGCCGAGGCGCGCTTGGCCGCGTCGATCATGATGAGCAGCTCCATCAACGACTGATTGGTGGGCGTGCACGTCGGCTGGATGATGTAAACATCATGGCCGCGCACGTTCTCGTTGATCTTCACGAACGACTCGCCGTCCGGAAAGCTGGTGACCGTGGCTTCGCCCAACGGCATCCCGATGTGCTGGCAGATCTCCTCGGCGAGGGGACGATTGGAGTTACCGGAGAAGACTTTCAGGCGAGGCGCGCTCATGTAGGTGAAGGGGCGAAGCGTGTCAGGAATGTTACGAGGCGGAAGACTTTTTTGAATCGAACGCGGACTCGAGGGCATCGACGCGCTTGAACAGCTCGGGGAGCTTCTTTTTGAGAACGTTGAACCGCTGCTCCAAGTTGTAGGGCATGCACGGGGAACCCTTCACAAAACTGCCTGGTTCCAAGTCGGAATTGATGCCGGTCTGACCGTCGGCCTTGGACCCTTTGCCGATGGTGAGATGCCCGGCGACGCCCGCCTGGCCGCCGAGAACGACATAATCCTCGATCGTGCTGCTGCCGGAGATGCCGACCTGGGCGCAAATGAGGCAGTGTTTGCCGATGACGACGTTGTGGGCGATCATCACGAGATTATCGATTTTGGTGCCCTCGCCCACCACCGTGCGGCTGAAACGGGCGCGATCCAACGTGCTGTTTGCCCCGATCTCAACGTCGTTTTCGATGACAACGTGGCCGACCTGCGGGACTTTCTCATGCCGGCCCTGAACGAATTCGTAGCCGAAGCCATCGGAGCCGATCACCACCCCCGGCTGGAGGCGCACCCGGTCCTTGATCACGCATTCGGTGGCGATGGTCACGCGCGGCATGAGCCAGCAATCGGCGCCGACACGGACATTGCGGCCGACAAAAGCCTGAGCCTCCACATGGGTGCGCTCACCTATCACCGCGCCCGCCTCGATCACACAGAACGGACCGACCGTCGCCGAAGCGGCGACCTGAGCCCCCGCAGCGACCACGGCGGTCGGATGAATGCCCGCCGCCGGCTTGGGCCATAGCAACTGCTCGATGCGCGCGCACAGCCGGGCGAGCGCAACGGACGGCTTTTCCACGAAGAGGAACTGCTGGCCCGGAGCGGGCTCGCCGCTGTAGTCGGGCGGCAGCAGGACAATCGACGCGGCGGTCGTGGCGACCTCGGTCTTATACTTGGGATTGCCCAAAAAGGACAGATCGCCCGCTTGGGCGGAACCAAGAGAGGCGATGCCGCGCACAGTGGCGGCGGTGGTGCCTTTGACGGAAACAGGTTGGACAATGGCCGCGATGTCGGCGGCGCTAAAAGCGAGCTGCATACGAAAAAACGCTGGGCGGCGGCGCGAACCATGGCAATGGCCGACCCGCCGCAGGCACAAAAAAACCCCGCTCGCCGGGAGCGGGGTTTCAAAAGGAAACCGGAACGGTATCCGTTTACTTCTTGGCGCCGGGGAAGGACACCGAAGGGGCATCCGCGGGCTTGGCTGCGGCCTTCGCGGGAGCGGTGGCCGGCGTCGCGGCGGCGGGAGCAGCCGCAGGAGCGACGGCTGCGGAACCGGCCGGACGGTCCTTGTTGATCTCCTTGGCGACTTCATCGGTGATGTCGTAGGACGGGTCGAAATAGAGCACGTTGGACATGCCGATCAGGGTCGGGCCGGACTTGTCCACGAGGAGGGTGGCGCCCTTCTTCTTGGCGATGTCGACCGCGATCTTGCTGATTTCCTCGAGCAGGAACTGCTTGAAGTTGTTGATGCGCTGCTGGAGGGAGCGCTGGGTGTTGGCGCGGAACGCATTCACCTCGGCCTGCTTACGCTGGATCTCCTGACCCTTGGCCTCGAAGTCCTGCTGCGTCTTGGTCTTGGCATCGGCGGAAAGCGTAGGGTTATTGAGCTGCTCCTTGATGCTATTGAACTCTGTCACGAGCGCATTGCCTTCGGTGTTGAGCTTCTGGAGCTCTTCCTCGGCCTTTTGCTGGTCGGTCTTGAGTTTGCCGTTCTGCTCCTCGGTCTTGTAGTGGCCGTCATAGAGCTTGGCCATGTCGACCACGAGAATCTTGGGGGTGGGCTGGGCTTGGGCGGCGACGGCAAAAAGACCGGCAAACGCCGCAGCCAACACGAATTTAAGGGAGGTTTTCATATTAGGGTGGTTAAGGATGAGTGTGGTAAATCAGAAGCGAGTTCCAAACGAGAAGTTAAACTGGCCGCCTTTGTCGTTCGAATCAGTGGTGGTGATCGGAATGCCATAGTCGAGACTGAGCGGGGCGCCGGCGATCATCAGGCGCAGACCAAAGCCGAAATTGTCGTTGTAACTGCTCATGTCGAAATTGCCGGAAGCCCGGTTCACGAAACCCGCATCATAGAAGAAGGCAAAACGCAGAGGCTCCACGATATCGAGCGAGTATTCCAAGCTGAGGAGGCCGTAGGTCTTGCCGCCGACGGGGACGTCATTGGTGGCGGTCTTATTGGTGGAGCGAGGACCGACATCGCGATACTCGAAACCACGCAGCGTATAAGGGCCGCCCAAGTAGAACCGGTCGTAGAACGGGACATCCTGAGTATCACCAAACGAGTTCATCACACCCGTGCGGGCGATGACAGCCAACACTTGGTTTTGCGTTTCGAAGAGCGTAAAGAACTGGGAGCCCTTGGCCTCGAGCTTGAAGTAATCCTCGTCGCCGCCCAAAGCGCTGCTGGTGACCTCGGCACTCAAGTCCAGACGGTTGCCTCGCGTGGTGTTAACGAGCTTATCACGCGTATCGCGAAGAAGCTGAAAGCCAACCTTGGACAAATTCTCGGTTTTTTCCGGATAGAGGAGGTCGTAGTCGGAATCCACGTCCTGGATGTCGACGATTTCGTAGCCGTAGGACAGGCGACCCTCGACCAGTTCGAACAGGCGCTTGCGGAGGTAAACCTCGGCGCCCGTGCGGATTTCTTTGTAGTAGGAGCTGTTGTAGTCGGACTCGGAACGGAAGAGCGAGAAGCCGAGCGCGAGCTGCTGCTCGAACAGCCAAGGTTCTTCAAACGAGAGGATGGCTTCCTTCGAACGCGAGCCGAGCTGGAGGCGGAGGCGGAACTTCTGGCCGTCGCCCTGGAACATCGAACGGCGGTTGAAGAGGTCGAAATTGGACTGGGTGAGTTCGGCGAACACCACCGCGCGCTCCAGCGAGCTGAAGCCGGCGCCGAAGGTCAGGTTGCCGGTGCGGCCTTCCTTGACCGTGATCTTGAGATTCTTGCGGCCGGGGATCGTGGTGGTCTCGGGCGTGGTGCTGACTTCCTCGAAGAAGCGAGTGTTGTCGAGGCGCTGCTTGGAGATTTTCATGCGCACGGAGTCGAACACCTCGCCGGGGCCGATAGCCAGTTCGCGCAGGATGACGATGCTCTTGGTCTTGGTGTTGCCCTCGATGCGGATGGATTCGACGTAGAATTTGTCGCTTTCCTTGATGCGGTATTCGATGTCGATGGCGCCGGTGGCGAGGTTGGGTTTGCGCACCAGTTGCACGCGCGTCTCGATGTAGCCGTCCTTGCCGTAGGCGTCTTCGAGCGCGGTCACATCCTTGTCTATCTTGGAGGGCGCGAAGATCGTGCCGGTGGTCTGCTTGAGCACGGCGCGAAGCTTGTCGGTGGCGATGATCGTGTTTCCGGTGATGCTGATATCGCCGACCTTGTATTGGCGCCCCTCGGTGATGCGGATGGTGAGCACCAGTTTGCTGGAGCTGGGATAATCGTAGAGGACCTTGTCCGCGGGCACCTCGACGTCGAGGTAGCCGAGCTCGCGGTAATAATCGCGCAGCTTATCCAAGTCGTCTTGGAACTGGTCGTCCTTGAAACGGCCGGTGCCGGTGATCCAGGAGAAGATCGTCCACTTGCGGGTTTCCATCACCTTGCGCAGCTTGGCCGTCTTGGCGTGGTCGTTGCCCACGAAGTTCACGCGGGAAATCTTAACCTTGGCGCCTTCGCTGATCTTGAAGGTCACGCTTCCGAAACCGGTCGAACGGTTGCGCTCGATGTTGTAGCTGACCTGAACCTGATTGTAGCCGGACTTCTGGTAGTAGTCGCGGATCTTGGTCACGTCCTCCTTCACCTGGCGCTCGTCGAGGGAGGTGTTGGCCTTGGTCTTGATCTCCTTGTCGAGGCGGCTGCTCTTGACCTTCACGTTGCCGTCGTAACGGACGCTGAGCACGCGGAACTTGGGCGTGAGCTCGAACACCAGATTGACGGTGTGATCGGGGCGCACGTCGCGCTTCACCTCGATGAACTCGAAGAGGCCGGTCTTGTAGAGCGAGCGGATGTCCTGGTCGATCAGCGTGTCGTCGAGATCGATGCCCTCGCGCACCTGCATGTTGGCGCGCACGACCTGCTCGTTGACGTTGGCCGCGCCGATGAACTTCATGCTCAGCGTGCCCACCTTGTAGGCGGCGGCCGCGGACTGGGCCATGGCCGCGCCCCCGGTGACGACGAGCAGCGCGAGAGCCAATACGAGGCGAACGACCCCGAAAACGGGGTTACTGGGTGTAGTTTTCAAAGCGTGTAATATCCCGTAGGAACGTAAGTTTCAATTCTCCTACCGGTCCGTTTCGCTGCTTGGCAACGATTAACTCGGCAGAGTCGGCGGCCACTTGGAATTTTTCGTCCGCATCCTTGGGTCGGGCAAGCATGAGAACGACGTCGGCATCCTGCTCGATGGAGCCGGATTCACGAAGGTCGGAAAGTTTGGGCGTGCGGTTTTCTTTTTCGGCGGAGCGGTTCAGCTGGGATAATACAATGACCGGAACGTCGAGTTCCTTGGCCAGCGCCTTTAATCCGCGCGAAATCTCGGCCACCTGCTGTTCGCGAGGCGTCTTGGAATCGGTCGGCGCAAGCAACTGGAGGTAGTCCACCACGATCAAGCCGAGTTTGTGCCGGGCCTGGAGACGGCGGGCCTTTGCGCGCAGCTCCATGATCGTAAGGTGGCTGGAGTCGTCGATGAAGATGGGCGACTTCGAAAACTCGTCGGCCGCCTCGAGCAAACGCTGCTGCTCCTCGCCGTTTTTGGACAGCAAGCCGTCGCGTAGCAGCTTCATGTTCACCTTGGCACGGGCGCACAGCATACGCAGGGCGAGCTGGGCGGAACCCATTTCGAGCGAGAAGATCAGGATGGGAACACCCGTTCCCCTCTTGGGCATCGCGGCGGCCTCGGCGAAGTTCAGCGCGAGCGAGGTTTTGCCCATCGAAGGACGGGCCGCGAGGATGATCATTTCCTGGCGCTGGAAACCGTAGGTGTAGGCGTCGAGGTCCTTGAAGCCCGACGACACGCCGGTGAGCTCGCCCTTCTTCATCATCATCTTTGTGATGACGGCCATGGCCTCGTTGGTCGGGCCCTTCATCTGCACCGCACCGTCGGAGACGCGGTCCTGCGTGACCTTGAAGATGTCCTGCTCAACCTTGTCGACGAACTCCTCGAGTCCGCCCTCGTAGGCGTAGCAGCTCTCGACCGCGCCGGTCGCAACCTTGATGAGCTCGCGCAACAGGTGGAGCTCGCGGACCTTCTCGATGAAATAATTCGACTGCGCCGTGGTCGGGATGCGGCTGCTGATCTGCGTGAGATAGGCATAGCCGCCGATTTCGTCGAGCTGGCGGCTGGTCTTCAGTTCCTCGGCGAGGATCTGCAGATCGATCGGCACGCCCTTGTTGTAGAGGTCGACCAGCTTTTCGAAGATGAGGCGGTTGGCGGGCGAGTAAAACGCGGCGGCGCTCAACTTGCCTTCCAAGCAGCGCGCCACGATGTCCGCACCGTCGAGGAAGCAGCAGGAGAGCAGATACTCCTCGGCCTCGATGCTGTGCGGAGGCGTGCGGCCGATGACGGTCGCGAGGTCGCGCGGATCCTCGTGGTCGCGATCACGGTCGCGGCGGGGGCGGCGGGAGGTTTTCGAAAAGTCGTCAGCCATGAAGCGGAGCCATGAGGCAAGAGGCTGCCACCGGAGAAGCAATCGTGAGTTGTGGAAAGTTTTTCACGGCTTGCTCACCGCCGCCATGAAAAGAAAAAAGCCGCAGTCGGTTGACCGCGGCTTTGGAGTGGGAAGCGCTCGAAGATCGAAAGCCCGGGGGCTTACTTCTTGCGGTCGCTGCGCTTGGCCTTCTCGGCGCGGCGGGCGGCCATCTTCTCGAGGGCGGCGTGCTCGGGATACTCTTCCTTGCTCGCCTTGGGCGCCTCGACGGCGACCTCGACGATCGGGTTCTCGGAGACGACGTCGAACGACACGTCGACGGAGACGTCGGAGTGCAGCTTGATCTTCACCTCGTGCTTGCCGAGGGTCTTCACCGGCGTGTGCAGGTGGATCTTCTTCTTGTCGAGGTCGATGCCGGCATCGACGAACTTCTGGTGGAGGTCGGCGGAGGTGATCGCGCCGAACATCTTGCCGCCTTCGCCGGTCTTGACGGCAAACGCGAGGGAGACCTTGGCGATCTTCTCGGCCAGCGCCTGGGCGCCGGAGAGCTCGGAGGCCTCGCGCTCGACGCGACGCTTCTTCAGCGCGTCGACGCGCTTGCGGTTGGCCTGGGTGAGGGCGACCGCGTATTTCTGCGGGAGGAGATAGTTGCGGGCGTAGCCGGCGCGGACTTTGACCTGGTCGCCTTCGGCGCCCAGACCGTCAACGGGCTTGAGGAGCAAAACTTCGTTGTGAGCCATGATGGTATGTATGTTTGATTTTTAAGTGTAAGGGATGCGAACGCGGTGCGCGTTTAGAACGGGACGTCTTCGTCGATGTTGTCCTGCGGGGGCGGCGTGGGCTTGGAGGCCGCACGGGGGGGCGGAGTGTGGCGCTCGATCGTCTGATCGATGCCCTCGTCTCCGCCGGTGGAGGCTGCGCGGGGGGCTGCGCCGGAAGCGCCGCCGCCTTCGCCGCCTTCGCGGCCGCCGAGGAACTGGAAGTTCTCGAGAACCACCTTCATCTTGCTGCGTTTCTGACCGGTCGTCTTGTCGTCCCAAGTGTCGAGCTTGAGGCGGCCTTCGACGAAGAGCGGACGGCCCTTGGTCAGATACTTGGCGACGGTTTCGCCCTGCTTGCCCCAGGCCTCGATGTCGACAAAGGTCGTCTCATCGCGGGTGGCACCCGACTCGTCCTTGAACTGGCGGTTGACCGCGAGACCGAACTGGCAGATGGCCGTGCCCTTCGGCGTGACCCGGAGTTCCGGATCGCGCGTCAGGTTGCCGATGAGCATTACTTTGTTGAGGGAAGCCATGGGAGCGTCGTGTTCGCCCGTTGATTAGACGGCCTGGAGGAAGGTGCGGTAGACGGTGCTGTTGAGGCGCAGGCGCTCCTTGAGGGCGGCGGGACCGGAGGCCGGGGCCGAGAAGGCGATCTGCACGTAGGTGGCGCCGACGAGGTTGCGATCGGTGACGCGGGCGAACTCGCGGCGGCCGAGGGTTTCGACGGCGGACACTTCGCCTTCGACGGCGACGATGTCCTTCTTCACGCCGTCGATGATCTGGTCGAAGGTGTCTTCCTTGCCGCGGTTATCGAGGATGAAGGTCGCGCGGTAGTTGCGTTTGGTGGTGGTGCTCATTGTGAGTCTCTGCGGTTGAGTTGGTTCATGGCCTTGTCGGCCCCGTGGTCTAGCACGAGGCGGAGTCCGGTCACGTAGCGTTCTAAATTCTGTTGGAGGATGTGGTTTTGTTCGGAAGTGAATTTGCCGAGAACGAAGTCCTTGAGGTCCATCTGCGGCGGGTCTTTGGGACCGATGCCGATGCGGTAACGAATGAAGCCGTTGCCGAGTCGCTCGAGCAGGCTGGCCACACCGTTGTGGCCGCCGGCGCTGCCGCTTACGCTGACTTTCACGAGACCTAGGTTGATCGTGAGGTCGTCATAGACGGCGGTGACCGCAGTGCCGGGGATCTTGTAGAACCCCGTCATCGCCTGGATCGCGCGACCGCTCTCGTTCATAAACGTGAGCGGCTTAGCGAAGAAGACGGTGCGGCCGGGAACCGGGTCCCAGCGGGCGACCTCCGCTTCGAACGACCGTTGCTTTTGCCAAGCAAGGCCGAGCTGAGCGGCGAGCGCCTCGACGACGAGAAAACCCACGTTGTGGCGGGTGTTCTCGTATTCGCGACCCGGGTTGCCGAGACCGGCAACAAGCGAGATGGACATGACTCAAAGAACAAACGTCCGGGTCCGACGCGGTCAAGCGGCGGGCCGGGGCGGCAAAGCTTACTTCTTGGCGGGGGCGGCGGCGGGCTTGGCGCCGGCGGCGGGAGCGGCGGCCTTGGCGTCGCCGGCAGGGGCGGCGGCCTTGGCGTCGCCAGCGGGAGCGGCGGCGGCACCAGCGGCGGGAGCGGCGGCGGCACCGGCGGCCGGAGTGGCGGCGGCGACTTCGCCGACGGGCTCGACGCAGGAAACGACGGGCTGGCCCTTGGCATCAAGGAACTCGACGCCCGCGATGGCCTTGAGCGTGCCGACCTTGAACGCCTCGCCGACCTTCAGCTCGGTGACGTCCACCTCGATGACGGGGGGGAGATCCTTGGGAAGGCAGCGGATGCGCAGGGCATGCGTGGCGATTTCCAACACGCCGCTCTGGTTCTTCACGCCGAAAGACTCGCCGATGACCTGGACGGGCACGCGGATCTCGAGCTTCTCGTCGGACTTCACTTCCTGAAGGTCGACGTGGAGGAACTTGTCGGTGATGGGGTCGCGCTGCACTTCCTGGAGGAAGGAGAGGGCCTTGGTGGCCTTGTCGGCGCGATTGAGCTCGATGAGGAGCGCGCGGCCGGCGACGGACTTGAGAAGGCGGACGAACTCGGGCGCCTCGATGGAGATCGCTTCCGGGTTGGTGTGCTTTCCGTAGAGGATCGCAGGGATCTGGTTGGCCTTGCGCACGCGGCGGGAGGCGGAACGGCCGGTTTGGGCACGGGCCGAGACGTTAAGGATCAGTTGTTGTTTGCTCATGGTTTCGTTCCCCCTGTTCCTCCGGAATTGAAGGCAGGCGTATTAGAAAAGAGGCCCAAGACACCGGAACGCCGAGGGGAAGGCAAACAAAACTTTGAAAATCTGCCGCAAATGACAAAACGAGCATTGACAACCTGCGCCGGGGAATTGTTTTTCACCCCTCCCTCGCAGGAGGTTCATTGCCTGGTAGCTCAGTGGCAGAGCAGGTGACTGTTAATCACTTGGTCGTAGGTTCGATCCCTACCCGGGCAGCCACTCTGGCCCCAAAGACTTACAAAAGTTTTTGGGGCTTTTTTATGCGCCGAAACCGCCCCGCCTCCCACTTGGCCGGAGGACGGCCGCACCCCTCCCGACGTGCTGCCGTCACGGGAAGCCGGATGGACATCAGCCTTGTTCCAGCCGTCCGAGCAGCTCGTCCAGCAACGCCGCCGTGCCTCCGCCTTCGACGGACGCACGCGCAATAATCGTCTCGGCCGGCTGCACAAAGAGCCCCGGCGTGAGCTCACCGGCGCATTCCTTGGCGATGCGCGCCACGTCCAGCGGCTTCATCTCCACGTGGAATTGCAGCCCGAGCACGTGGGCGCCGACCGCGAATGCCTGGTGCTCGCACCCCGCGCTGCGGGCCAGCCACACGCCGCCGGGCGGCAGTGAAAACGTGTCGCCATGCCAGTGGAAAACCACGGTCGAGGCCGGAAACGCGAATGGCGAATCCTTGCCCTCCGGCACCGCCGTGACGGGAAACCAGCCGATCTCGCGATGGTCGTTTTGATAGACTTTCCCGCCCAACGCATCGGCGATGAGTTGCGCGCCCAGGCACACGCCCAGCACCCGTTTGCCCGCCAGAACCGCGTCGCGGATCACGCGCTTCTCGGCGCGCAGCCACGGATGATCGCGGTATTGGTAGATGTTCATCGGCCCGCCCATGACGATCAACCAGTCGAAGCCATCCACCGTGGCCGGCGCGGCCTCGCCCGCGTAAAACCGCGTGCACGTAAGCGTATGCCCGCGCGCCAGCAACCAGCCTTCGATGGCCCCGAGCCCCTCGAACAGCACGTGTTGGAACCAGTGGATTTTCATGCGCCCACTCCGGCGCAAAAACGCCGCCCCTGCAAACCCGTTCCGGCCCCGGCCCGCCCGCTGCGCTGAAATTCTTTGCCTCCCCCGCCTTTTCGCAAAGCCTGACCGCCTGCGCATGGAAATCTCCCTCGATCACAACGACCGCCCCCACCACTCCCACGGCGTGCCCGCCATCGATTTCCGCGCGTCCCTCAACGACGAACAGTTCGCCGCCGTCACCGCCGAGCCCGGCCCGCTCCTCATCCTCGCCGGCGCCGGCTCCGGCAAGACCCGCACGCTCACCTACCGTGTCGCCTACCTGCTCGCCCAGGGCGTGCGTCCGTCCGAGATCCTCCTGCTCACCTTCACCAACAAGGCCGCCAAGGAGATGCTCCACCGCGTCCACGAGCTCACCGGCGTCGAGCCCGGCCGGTTCTGGGGCGGCACGTTCCACTCCATCGGCAACCGCGCCCTGCGCATCTACGGCGAGGCAATCGGTCTCCCCAAAAACTTCACCATCCTCGATGCCGACGAATCCGAGTCGCTGCTCAAGCAGGTCGTCGAAACCGAGAACAAGTTATTCTTTAAGGACAAAACCAACCCGAAGCCCGGCCCCCTTTTCAGCGTCCTCTCCCTCGCGCGCAACACCCAGAAGCCCCTCGACGAAACCGTCGAGCGCTACTTCCCCCAATACTCCGAGATCAAACACATGCTCCCGCCCTTCGCCGCCGCCTACGCCGCGAAGAAGCGCGACCAGCACGTCCTCGATTACGACGATCTCCTCGAACTCTGGCTGGAGCTCCTGCAAAAAGCCCCCGATGTCGCCGCGTATTTCGCCCAGCGTTTCCGCCACGTCCTCGTCGACGAATACCAAGACACCAACACGATCCAGTCCCAGATCGTGGATGCCCTCTCGCCCCACCACCGCGTCATGGCCGTCGGTGACGACGCGCAGTGCATCTACTCCTGGCGCGGCGCCGACTTCGAGAATCTCATGACGTTCGAAGACCGCCACCCCGGCACGGTCATCCACCGCATCGAGACCAACTACCGCTCGACCCCGCAGATTCTCCAGCTCGCCAACGGCGTCCTCGACGCCCAGCCCAAGGGCCGCCACTTCGACAAGGAACTCCGCGCCGCCCGAAAAAACGGCCAAAAGCCCCTCGTCGTCCAGGCCATCGACGACCGCGAGCAGGCCGATTTCATCCTCAAGCGCACCCGCTCGCTCATCGAGGACGAGGGCGTTTCCCCCAGCGAAATCGCCGTGCTCTACCGCTCCCATTTCCACGCGCTCGAAGTGCAGCTCGCCTTCTCCAAAGCCGGCATCCCCTACCAGATCACCAGCGGCGTGAAGTTCTTCGAGCGCCAACACGTGAAGGACCTGATCGCCTTCGTTCAATTCGTCGCCAACCCGCGCAACGAATCCGCCTGGAACCGCATCGCCGTGCTCCTCCCCAAGGTCGGCGACAAGGGCGCGCAAAAGATCTACGCTGCCGCCTTCGATCACGCGAAGCTCATGCAGCGTGACTTCATCGACGCCCTCGCGACCGACGACGTGAAGACCAAGGTCTCCAAGGACGCCAAGGACGAGTGGACGAGTTTCTGCGCCTCCCTCAAGCAGATCTCCGACGTCATGCGCACCGGCAAACCCGAGTCGGTCGTCTCCACCGCCATCGACGGCTGGTATGCCGACTACATGAAGGGCGAATACGCCGACTACATCGACCGCATGGAGGAGTTGAAGGCGCTCATCGGTTTCGCCTCCCGATTCGACGACGTCGCCGAGATGCTCTCCCAAGTCTCGCTCATGAACGGCGAGACCAGCGAGCGCCACGTCGACCTCCCTCCCGATACCGTCAAGCTCACCACCGTCCACCAGTCGAAGGGACTGGAGTTCGACGTGGTCTTCGTGATCGGCGTCGCCGACGGCATGTTCCCCGGCCGCCGCGCCATCGAGGCCGACGACGTCGAGGAAGAGCGCCGCCTGTTCTACGTCGCCGTGACCCGTGCGAAAAACGAGCTCTACATTTGCTACCCAAAGGTCGCCACGCGCGCCGGCCCGGGCGGACTGCTGCTCACCCCGAGCCGCTTCCTCACCGAGCTCTCGACCGACCTCTACGAACCGCTGCGCATCAAGCGCCAGTTCGGCTGGTGACCGTTACGATGCGTCGCGGCCTGCACATCGTTTCTTTGCTGATGCTGTGTCTTGCCGTCACCGCCTGCCAAACCTCGCCTCAAGGGAAGCCGTTGACCGAGTTAACCGAGGCCGAACAGATCGCCTACAACCAACACGCCCCGCTGGAAAAACCGCCGGAGCCCGGCAACCGGATTGAGGCCTCGGATGTGATGAAGACGATCGGCGTGATCATCGTCTTCATCCCCGTCCTGGTGTGGGAGTCGCTCGCTTGGAACGGCACCCAGTTTAGCACGGGAAAATAAGCGCGCTGGAAACGCGCTGTAATGTTGGAACGTCCCGGCGCTTGTAAGCGGATGCAATCAGGTTACACCCGTTCGCACTCCCATGAAGAAACTCCTCATCGCCCTGGCCGCCGTCGGACTGCTCGCCTTGGTTGCCGTCCTCTACGCAGTCGGCACCTACAATGGTCTCGTCAACGGACAGCAGACCGTCGATGCCCAGTGGGCGCAGGTGCAGAACGTCTATCAGCGTCGCGCCGATCTCATCCCGAATCTCGTCAGCACCGTCGCCGGTGCGGCCAACTTCGAGAAATCCACCCTCACCGAAATCACGGAGGCGCGCGCCTCCGTCGGAAAGGTCACGCTCGACGCCTCCAAAGCCCCCGCCGACGCCGCGCAGCTCGCCGAGTTTGAAAAAGCCCAGGGACAACTCTCCTCCGCGCTCTCCCGGCTCCTCGTCGTGTCGGAGCGCTATCCCGACCTGAAGGCCACCGGCAATTTCGCCACGCTCCAGTCCCAGCTCGAAGGCAGCGAAAACCGCATCGCCGTCGAACGCGGCCGCTTCAACGACGCGGCCCTCGCCTACAACGCATCCATCAAACGCGTGCCCGCCGTGTTTTTCGCCGGCATCTTCGGCTTCAAGGAAAAGCCCTACTTCGCCGCCACCACCTCCGCCCAGACACCTCCCGAGGTGAAGTTCGACTTCTCGAAGTCCACGAAGTGAGCACGCCGCTGCTCCGCGTTTTCCGTTTCGTTGCGCTGGCCGGCGTTGCGCTCGCAACGCTGGCCCCGACCGCCCGTGCGGCCGTCACCACGCCGCCGGCGCCGACCTCGCATTTTAACGACTACGCGAACTACGTTCCCGCCGAACGCGCCCGCGCCCTCGACGCACGCCTCGCCCAGTTCGAACGCGACAGCTCAAACCAGCTCGTCGTCGCGATCTTTCCCCGCCTGCCGGCCGGCGCCGCGCTGGAGGACTACACCGTGCGCACCGCCCAGGCTTGGGGCGTGGGCCGCAAGGATCGCGACAACGGCGCCGTGCTCTTCGTCTTCGTAGCCGACCGCGCCCTCCGCATCGAAGTCGGCTACGGACTCGAAGGCTCGCTCACCGACGCCGTCGCCCACGCCATCATCGAAAACGAACTCAAGCCCCGCCTCCGCGCGGGCGATCCGGGCGGCGCGCTCGATGCCGCCGTCAACGCGATGATCACCGCCACTCGGGGCGAATATCTCGGCACCGGCCGCACCCCAACCGGACAAAACAGTTCATCGCCGCCCGCACGCACATCGAACACCTCCGATGATTCCTTCTTCATCGTGGCGTTCGGTATTATCGCCGTAATTTTCTTGGGGATTTCTTGGGTTCGCAACGGGTTC
>Ga0068869_100000032_pt1 | contig 58379 bp, 50 predicted proteins | sample KBSMisM52_FD_64676 | JGI IMG/M metagenome (GOLD analysis project Ga0068869, IMG submission 64676) | Miscanthus rhizosphere microbial communities from Kellogg Biological Station, Michigan, USA - KBS Miscanthus M5-2 | ecosystem: Host-associated > Plants > Roots > Rhizosphere > Soil ... | reverse complement strand
GAGGTTGATATCGATATGAAAGATCGCTGCCATGAACACTCCCACGGCGTTGAGGCTCACACCGCCGAAAAAGATGAGAAACGGCAGGCGTATCCACGTGTAGAACTGCTGCGAACTCTTGCCGAAGCGCAGGCGAACGGCCTCCAGCGGCGTCACCACGCGCATGCGCCGGAATCGGTAGCAGGTGTAGGCCAGCAGCACGAACAACGCGGGCAGTCCCGCGAAATACAGGCACAGCACATACGGACCGGTCTCATAGATTTTCCCCGCCGCTCCGGTGAACGTCCATGCGCTGAAACTGCCCATCCACGCCGCCGCTCCGGTGATCCACCACGGCATCACGCCGCCGCCACGGAAGTAGTCGGAGGTGTTCTTGCTCTTGCGCGAATAATACACGCCCACACCCACGATGAAGGCGATGTAGAAGAAGATGTTAGCGTAATCGTAAACGGTGAGCATGGAAATGGGTCTGGAGAAAGACGCGAGAGACCAGACGGCAAGTCAACCTGCGACCCGGTCCTCGAACGGCAAAGCGTTGGTCTGTTACCCTCTAAAACCATCTCTAATTGCCCAGGTTATTTCGTTAAGCTAGTCGGAAATCATCTAAGTTAATAATGTAACCCATCCCTGCCTTTACAGAATCAGTCCATGCCTACGAGATGCATTGGCATGAGTGGCCAACCCGTGAATCCCCCCGCGGTCTCCAGCCCAGACGCCTCCCTGCCCCCCAAAACCGCGTCTGCACGCACATCACGCGTCACTCTAAAAGACATCGCCAGGCATCTGGGTGTTTCCCATGCCACAGTCTGCCTCGGGCTCCGCGACCATCCCCGCATTTCCAAGACTCGCTGCGTTCAGATCAAGGCGGCGGCCAAGGAGCTCGGCTACCGCCCCGATCCGATGCTGACCGCGCTCAGCCACTACCGCCGCAGCTCGGGTTCCCGTCCGGTGGTCGCCTCCATCGCCTGGCTTTCGTTTTGGAGCACGCCGGAGGACATGCACGCCTACTCCGAATTTCATGATTACTGGCTCGGCGCCACCGAGGTCGCCGAAAAATACGGCTATCGCATCGAGGTTTTCACGCCCGGCCCCGCCTACCCGCTTTCGAGCATCCAGCGCGTGCTGCAGGCGCGCAACGTGAGCGGCATCCTCGTCTCCCCCATGCCCGCACCGCCCTCCGGCGCGACTCCGCTCAAGGATGCGTTCGACTGGAATCTGTTTCCCACCGTCAAATTTGGTTATTCCATCGCGAGTTTGCCGGCCCACATGGCCGCCAGCGCCCAGATGTTCAACGGCCTGCTCGCCTGCCGTAAAATCAGCGAGCGCGGCTATGAACGCATCGGCTTCGTCACACGCCGCAGCAGCCTGGACAGCACGCAGTTCGCCGCCGGCTTTTTGCGCGGGCAACTGGACATGCCGTTCGACCGCTGCGTGCCTCTCCTCCTGCTGCCCGACGACGAATCGGAATACCCGCGGCTGCTCGCGGAATGGACGCGTCTCCATCGCCCGGACGCCATGCTCTCCAACCTGTCCCAAGCCCGCAGGCTGCTCGGCGAAATCGGGATGAACGCGCCGGCCGACATCGGCCTGGCGACCTTGAGCATCCACGACGGCCAGGTGGACGCAGGCATTAACCAAAATCCCCGCGAAATCGGTCGCGCCGCCGCCGAGACGGTCATCTCGCTCATCACCCACAACGCCCGCGGCCTGCCCGAGATCCAACAGGAGATCCTCATCGACGGCACCTGGGTGGACGGATCCAGCCTGCCCGACCGGCGCGCTCCGGACGCCGGGTGAACGACGGCGCCCGGCGTCACCCGGCCGCAGGCGCGAGACGCTGCACCTTCACGCGACGCACGCGCTCGGCGTGCACATCCGTCACATTCACAACGTAGTCGCCCACCGTGATGCTTTCGCCGCGCTTGGGCAGGCGGTCGAAATGACGCTGCGTCCACATCGCCACCGTCTCCTTCGGCTGCCACTCGAAGGTCCAGCCCGTCTCGGCCTGCAATTCGCGCATGGTCAGCGCGCCGCTCACCACGATGAACTGGTCGTTGAACTCAAAGATCGGCCCGTGCTCGATGTCGAACTCGTCGCGGATGTCGCCCACGATCTCCTCGAGCACGTCCTCGAAACTCACGATGCCCGCGGTGTTGCCCTGGCCGTCGAGCACGAGCGCGAGGTGGTTGCGCGACGAGCGGAACAGCTCGAGCATGGAGTGGATCGGCGTCTTCAGCGTGAACGTGAGCACCGGGCGCACCAGCGGCTCGAACGAGTCCTGCGGCCCGAGCGCCTGGATCTGCCAGAGCCACTCGCGCACCAGCAGCACGCCTTCGCACTCGTCGAACGAGTCGTTCTTCATGACCGGAAAGCGGCTGTGTCCGCTCATCTGGGCGATGCGCAGGTTTTCCTCCATCGGCTTGTCCAGCCAGAGCGCCACGATCTGCTCGCGCGGACGCATGATCTGGTGCGCGGTGATCTCGCGCAGGCGCAGCGAACGCACCATGAGCTTGTTGATGAGCGAGTCGCCGGGATGCGAATGCCGCGCATGGCTCAGCACGTATTCCAGCTCCTCCGAGCTGAACGCGCCCTCGCCCTCGCCCGCCGGATCAAGCCCCGCCCATTTCAGGAACAGGTTGGCCGTGCCGTTGAGCGTCCAGATGAACGGAAACAACGCGTAGTAGAAAACGATGAGCGGCGCCGCCGTGAACAACGACACGGCCTTCGGGCGCTGGATGGCGAAGGACTTCGGCGCGAGTTCGCCAAAGATGATGTGGAGAAAAGTGATGACCGCGAACGCCGCGGCGAAGGACACCGACGAGACCGTGGTCGGGTCGCTCACGCCCAGCTTCTCCAAAACCGGGGCCAGCCGGTGCGCGATGAACGGCTCGCCGACCCAACCGAGACCTAGGCTGGCCAGCGTGATGCCGAGCTGCGTCGCCGAGAGCGCCGCGTCGAGTTTGTTGGTCGCCGCCAGCGCGAACTTCACCCGCCAGCCGCCCGTTTTGACCATGGGCTGAAGCTGGCTGGCGCGTACTTTCACCAGCGCAAACTCCGCCGCCACGAAAAACCCGTTGGCCGCCACCAAGGCGACGACGATGAAGATTTCCAGCGCGATGCCAAAAAATGCGTGCATGAATTGGCCCGTATTGTCGGCGAAAGCACCGTCCCGTCCAGTGCCAACATGCAAACGCCACTCCGGCACCGAGAATGCGCCGCTCTGAGCCCGGCCGGAACTTTCGCTTGGCGGCGCGCCCCCTCCCGTCCCAACATGCGCGCTTCATGTCCACTCCCCCGCGTCGTCCCGTCGTCCACGGTCTGCGCGGCTGGCGCCGTCTCGCGCTCCAGCCGCTGGGCCTGCTCATGCGGCTGTGGGGACGCTCGCTGCACTTCGAGGTCTCGCCGGAAGCCGTCCGCGCGCTGAGCAAGATTGACGAACCCGTCGCCTTCACCCTCTGGCACAACCGGCTTTTCATCACCGCGGAGATTTTTCGCCGCTACCGTCAGGGCCGGCCGGTGTATGCGTTGATCAGCCCGAGCAAGGACGGCGCCTGGCTGGAGGCGTTCTTCTCGCTGATTGGCATTCGCGCCGTGCGCGGATCCAGCCACAAGCTAGGACGCGAGGCCGTGACCGCGCTGGTCGAAGTGTTGAAGGCCGGCAATGACATCGGCATCACGCCCGACGGCCCGCGGGGACCGATCTACGAGTTCAAGGCCGGCGGATTGATCGTCGCCCGCCGCGCCCACGCCCCGCTGCTGCTGGTGGGCTGCGCCTACGAGGCATCGTGGCAATTGCCCAGTTGGGACCGCTTTCACGTGCCGCGGCCGTTTTCACGCGTGCGAGTCTATTGCACGGAAGTGCCGGCGGCCGCGCTGGGCGACCGGGAGTCGAGCGCGGCCGCCTTGCAGACGCTCCTCGTCGCAATGAGCCCCGACCCGGCCGGGGCTCCCGTGATCCTTTAGAAGGACGGAGTGAGCGACACCTTGGCGCCGGACGGAGCCACGTAGTCCTCGCCGGCCGACCAGGTCAGATCATTGATCAAGAACTTGTAGGTGACCGGCTTGCCGGTGCCCGGCAGCGCGATGCGCCATTCGGAATCACCCAGGCAGTCGAGCGCCACGCCGGAATCCCAGCTCAGCCCCGGGCCGTCGCCGCGCAGGTAGAGGGTGTTGCCGAAGCCGACGTCGACCGTCGCCGTGATCACGGTGGGAGCGAGCTTGGCGGACGACGCCTTCACGGCGGGAGCGGCGGCGCGCTTGGTCGGAGCAGCCGCGGTCTTTTTCACGATCTTGACGGGCGCCTTTTTGGCGGGAGCTGCGGTTTTGGCGGTCTTGACGGTGGATTTTTTCATGACGTTTTTTTTCGTGCTCAAAATGCGATTGATTTCCGGAGGCGGACTTTCCTTCCGCCACTTAAATGCTTCAATAGCAAATTAAGGACCAATCCCCGAGGCTGCGCGAATTTACCTGATCGTCGAATAGCCGCCGGACATGGAAATGAAAATTGGTGTTTACTCACACCCTCGGCGTCACCAATAACGTCCCCTCCCTGCATGGGGCAGTAGCTCAGTTGATAGAGCGCTTCGTTCGCAATGAAGAGGTCGTGGGTTTGATTCCCATCTGCTCCACCATTTTCGGTTTAGCACGCACCGCGTGCTAGACACCGCTGAAATCTGGAATTTTCACTCGTAAAACCAATGAAAATTCCGGAACGAAAACTTAACACTGGTTCGTTTTAGCCTTCCCTGAATGTGTGGAAACGCACACATGATTCGTTTATCCCGTCTTCTGCTAAACGTAAACGCAGCATTCGTTTAACGCTCCCGATTCACCTTTATGCCAAGCTCGAAAAAAGTGACGAACGGAGATAAGTGCCAAAAGCGAAACTTCAAACTTCCTTCGCCATCCGTTAAACAACCACTGGCCCCTCAAGTTAGACCAGGTCTAGAACTGCCCTACGACCTCCGGGATTGGAACCTTCTTGGCGATCAATGGTTCGAGTCGAATGTCATCGATTACATCGCGTATTTGCCAGACCGCGGAGAAGAATTCGCCCCCTACCCAGCGTTTACGGAAGGTGCAGTCCGTGTAGTTGAATTAAAACTACAAAAGAGTATTACGACTCCGTTCATACTCCGGGAAGTTCACAGCGAGGATTCTCGTAAATTGAACATGCCTGAAGTAAATGCATCTAATGAACGGGAACCCGATTGAGCACGGTGAGCCGCGTTGCCCCCGCGTTTTCCCTAGCATTGCGGGCCTATCGTGAAGCACAGATCAAAGATAATACTTCCTTATGCGATGGATTGATCGCGTGGCTTGGAGGCCAGCCAAATATCGCGGCCGAAATCAAACGAGCGGCGAGTCTTAAGGGAGATGTCGATCACTTCGCTTCCCTGGGTTTCATTCAAGGACTCCTCACCGTCTTGCGAGACTCCGGCCGCCCTGGACTGGTATTGGTCCTCGATGAAGTGGAGACGCTCCAGCGAGTCCGTAGCGACGTCCGAGAAAAAGCGCTCAACGCTATTCGTCAGTTAGTCGATGAAGTGGACGCAGGCCGCTTCCCCGGGCTTTACCTCCTCATCACAGGCACGCCTGCATTTTTTGATGGCGCGCAGGGAATCCAACGACTGCCCCCATTGGCCCAGCGACTGCATGTTGATTTCTCGGTTGATGCACGCTTCGATAATCCTCGCGCACCACAACTCCGCCTCCGTGCATTCGATCAACTCCTGCTCCAAGAGATCGGACTGCGAGTCCGCTCAATTTACACTCAAGGCGCGTCCGCAGCCGACCGAATTGAAATACTCGCGAGCGACTCCGTGCTAACGCGTCTAGCTGAGAGCTTATGCGGTCAACTGGGCGGAAAGGTGGGTGTTGCCCCACGGCTCTATCTCAAGAAACTAGTCGCTGAGGTGCTGGACCGCATTGATCAGTTTCCCGATTTCGACCCAGCCCGAGATTACCAATTCACCCTGCAAAAACAGGAGATGACCGCGACTGAACGTGCGGCGGCAGGGTATTCGTCGGTGGATGACATCCCATTGGAGACGTGAGCCCGTTTGAACGACTGCACCCAATCGTTCAGCACCATGTGGTAAACACCCTTGGATGGCGCGAGCTGCGACCTCTTCATACTCGAAGGTGGTTTCGTGAAGCAGTGGGTCCTTGATCGTGAGTAATCGCCCGGCGTCGTCGTAACCGAAATCCGTCTTCTGGTTGCGCGGGTCCAAGGTGTAGTCGAGCCAGTCGCGTTCGTCGTAGAAGTGAGTGGTCGTCTCAGCGTTGGACGTGTCAAAGGCTCTGGTTTCAGTGAGCAGCTTGCCGGTGGCGCTGTAGGTGTAGCGGGTGACGTGGTTTTCGGCGTCGATCAGCTTTTCCAAGTTGGCGCTGTCGTCGTAGGTTCGCTCGGTCACGCGGTTGCCGGGCTGCGTGGTGAAGGTGGGTTGGCGGCGCTTGTTGTAGAGAAACGACGTGGTGTTGCCCCGCCGGTCGGTCGCCGACTCCAAATCCCCGCGCACGCTGTAAACGAAGCTCTCGGAAATGTTGTCGTGGTAGGTGATCGTCTGCGGCATCCCCCGTGTGTCGTAGTAAAACGTGGTGGTGCGGTTGCCGGTGCTGGAATCCTCACGTAAACTATCGCACCCGCATCAACCGCTGTCTTGATTTGGGACAACGGCGACTGTGAATCCGTCAGGACGCCATAATTGACGAGGGAAGGCGAAACGCTACTCCAGTTCGCAGAGTTGATTCGGTAGAGGGTGTCCCGGTTGGTGTCGGAACTGGTATTGGCAAGGTGAAGCATCTGGACGGTGGAAACCGCCTGATTCGCCTGCCCCCGGTGCTGTTCGATGATGCCGTTTTCAAAGGCGCTGGCAAAATAGCTGAGGGTCCGAATGTGGTTGGGGAAATTTACATTCAAACCATCCCGGGAGGGACCATTGAAGGCGATGAAAGGCATGTCGATGTAGAGACCGCCGGCTGCCTCCTGCGCCACGCGTCCAAATTTGTTAAGAGAGGTGTAGCAGGAGTCGTTGAGAGTGGCGGCGAGCGCGTCGAGTTTGCCCGTCTCATACTGCCAGTTGGCTCCGATGACGTTTAGATTTTCCGCTATTATTTGACGGCGTAGAGTCGCATCGAGAAGCGAGTAATCAGCGGAACGGCACTCGTCGCAAACGTTGGCGCTAGCAACGCGACGATCATCAATAACGGCCCCCACTGCATTGAACTGACTAGCGGCCCTTTCGCGGGGCTCATATTGGACGTCGCGTCTGCCTCGTCGACTGCGCTGACCCTATACGAGGACGCCGCTCCCTATTTGACTGCGGGCACTGAAGTGGCCGTGCGACCAAAGGCCACTCTGGAGAGTTTGTTCGGATCCGACGCCGAGAGCGGGCTTTCCGGGGGCACCAGCGCGGGCAGCTCCGACGAGGTCCTTCGATTTGACTCAGGCCCAGATGCGTTCTCCCGCTTTTATTTCAACACCACTGCGAACGGATGGCGTAAGCCATCCGATGCGATTCAAGACGAGGGACACGCCCCTTTCTATGCCGATGAGGGCCTGACCCTGCTGCGAAAGGCGACTCTGCCGCTGTCATTCTTTCTGATCGGGGATGTGCCGATAGACCCGGCTCTCCGTGCGGCTGCCGTTGACGGACCGGAGGTCGGCCCATCGCTTTCGACGAACTTCAAGTCGTGGCTGATCGCCAACAACATCCCCCTTTCCAGCGGGCTCGAAGGGAATCCCGACGGCGATGGGCTGAACAACCTCTACGAGTATGCCTTCGGAACGGACCCGAAAAGCAGCGCCTCGGGGGTCGCTGGACTGGAATACTCGGGTTCATTGAGCGGCGGCGGCACCTTGGTCGCGAAGGGATCGCCTATCACAAAAGTCGAAGTAATTGGCACCACCGTCACGGGGATGATATTCGTTCGACTGAATCCGCTTCTCTCCTCTGACATCAGTTATATCCCGCAATTCTCGAATAACGGCGCCACGTGGGTCACCAGCACCGCGACTCCTTCGATTCTTGCAACTGACGGGGACTATCAGGCCGTTAGCATTCCTTATCCGTCCTTTACTGGCGGGAAAAAGACACGCTTTTATCGAGTGGTCGTGACCCCCAATTGATCAGGGATGCTGCGGAAATTGGCTGACCCACCTGCGCTGGAGGGAACACCGCCACTGGACTGGTTGGATACAGAAACGGTGCGCGACGGGGATGATCGGATCATCGCGACTGATCAAATGGCCCGCCGCTTCACAGGGCAATGGAGCGTAGACCGTGCAGTCACAGAAAAAAGGTTTCTGGTCATAGCCCCCGTGAGGATCCTCAATCCGATAGTGTTTAGCACTAAGACACCAACCATCGTTTAGCGGTTTTGAAGTCCAACGCTACTTCGAGTTTAGCACTTCGCGGTTCGTGCTATTCGTTCAGATGGTCCACCATGCCGCCTCCCGTGCCGCGCCCAAACGGCGGACCGAACGGAATTCCGAGCAGGCATCGCCGCCATTATCGCGGCTAATTTGTCGCAAACCGCAGGCCGCTCACATGTCCATCAGGCGGGCGAACACCATCTTGCCGGCGGACGAAGGGAGCACGCTGACGATCTCCACCGTCACCACCCGGCCGATATGGCCGCGGGCCGCGTTGACCACCACGAGGGAGTTGTCGTCCAGGTAACCGATGGCCTGGCCCTCCTCCTTGCCCGGTTTGACCAGCTCGACCTCCAAAACCTCTCCGGTCACCAGTTCGGGGCGCAGGGCCTTGCCCAGCGTGTTGAGGTTGACGCAGACCACGCCGTGGAACTCCGCCAGCTTGATCAGATTATAGTTGGTCGAAAGCAGTTTGGCCCGCATCGACTGCGCGAGGAACACCAGCTTGGCGTCAACGTTCTCGCGCTTGCTCACATCGCTCTCGTTGATGCGCAAATCGAGGGTCTTGACCTTGCGCAGTTCGCCGAGCGTCTCCAACCCGCGACGACCGCGCGCCTGCAGTTGGGGATCGGGCGAATCGGCGATCGTCTGGAGTTCCTTCAGCACAAACCGAGGAATCACCAGGGCCGCGCCGAGAAAACCGGTCTGGCCGACCCGCGCGATGCGGCCGTCGATGAGCGCGCTCGTGTCCACAACCATCAGGGGCACATCCACCTCGTGCGGCACGAAGCGCACGTAGGGAATCACCAGGTTGAACTCATCCTTGCCGCGCAACGCGATCACCGTGGAGAGATAGGTGCACACGAGGAAAAGCGTGAGCTGCACCAGAAAAATGATCTGCGGATCGCCCTTATCCAACAGCGGCGAATGGCCGAGCATGTAGGAAATCACCGTGCCGACCGCCAAACCAAAGGTGATCGCCGAGAGGCCGCGCAGGGAAAACCCCTTCAGCATGATGTCGATCAGCACCACCAGCGAACCGATTGCCAGACCGATGAACGCCGCCTTGGCGCGATAGTCGTCCCACTCCCGGATCGCGTAGCACACCAGCCAGCCGGACGCGGCGCAGAGCGCGATGAAAAGCAGACGGATGGGCAGCAGCGTTTTGTTCATGGCAAACGCGCGGTCAGCGTAGGGCCGACCACGCGGCCCGACGCGAAATCGCGGCGGCCCCCGGGCGGACTTTTACCTTTTCAAAATCACGTGCTTCCATGTGATTGCACTGCAACTTTTGAGCGCGCGCATGACAACCCAATACTGGCTGGTGAAATCAGAACCCGAGGCCTACTCGTGGGACGACCTCGTCCGCGACGGCCGCGCCGACTGGACCGGCGTCCGCAATTACCAGGCTCGCAACCATCTCAAGGCCATGCGCCCCGGCGACCGCGTGTTTTTCTACGCCAGCGTGACCACCAAGGCCGTGCTCGGCGTGGCCGAGGTGACGCGGGCGTTTTTCCCCGACACCACGGCCGATGAAGAGGGCTGGGTGGCCGTGGAGATCAAACCCGTGCGTCCCCTGCCCCGTCCGGTCACCCTCGATCAAATCAAGGCCGAGCCCGCGCTCAAAGACACCGCGCTGCTCCGCCAGAGCCGGCTCTCGGTCATGCCGCTCACGGCGACCGAGTTCAAAACGCTCTCCACTCTCGGCGGGCTCAAATAAGACGCGGAGCCGCCATCGCGGAGGGCAAAGGCTTACAGCTCGATCAAAATGCGCAGGCCCACGTGACGGGCGCGGTCGCTCTTTTCGCGCAGTTCGCCCGGCACCTTCGCGAGCGCTTCCGGCCCGTTGAGATAACTTCCGCCGAAAACCGGCGCCTGTGCATCCTCGGCCGGGGCAAACGCCCATTCGCCCAGATTGCCCAGCAGGTCAACGAAGCCGTAGCTGTTCGGTTTCTGACGGCCCACCTCATGGCTGTGGCCGTCGCTGTTATGGTTGCCCCAGGCCTCGTTGCCATTGACCGCATCGCCCAGCGCCACGCGAAACTCGTCGGCCGTAGGCAAACGCACGGGCGCGCCCAACATCCAGGAAAGGCGCATGCAAAACTCCTGGGCGTCGGTCCAGTTGACCGAATCCACCGGCAGGCTGCGGCCGGGATTGCGGCTCGGATTGGTGCTCATCACCCGCACGTAAAGCGACTGCGGCACCTCGGTCTTCAACATCATGCGATCCGTGAAACCGGGCAGCGGCAGCAGCAGGTCGTAAACCTCGTCCTGCAACGCCCGCAGGTCGGCACGGCGCAGCATGAGGTAGGCGAATTTGATGCGCAGCGCGCCGTCGAGGCGGCGGCTCTTGGGGAAGTCGCGGAACAGTTTTTCGATCAGCGGGGCGGCTTCGGTGATTTTTTGCTCCGCCGCCACGACCTGGCGTTTGAGCAGATGGGCGGAGATGGCGCGGTCGAGCGCCTGGATCGAATCCGCCGTGTCGGACGAGAGCGCGGTCTGGCGTTTGACTTCGAGGTCCTCGATGCGCTGGGAGGAAACGAACCGGCTGCGCGGGTAGTTTTGGTTCACCTGTAGTTGCAGGGTTTCCGCCTCCTCGAAAAGCGCCGCGGCGGGCCGGCCCGCCAGAACCGCCTGGTCGCCGGCCTTCTCGCGCGCGTCGATCTCGGCGGCGACGCCCGCGGCGTTGAGCGATTCGATTTCGGAGCTCATGCGGTCGGCACCCGCCAAATCGGCGTAACGCGTGCGGCCAAACTCGCGGTTGATGCGCGCCTGCGAGTCGCGCGCCGCCGTGTAGGCCGTGAGCGCATCGGCCCAGCGTTGTTCGTCCGCGGCTTTGCGCGCGGCCGCCAGCGCCGCCTCCACCTCGCGGTGCAACGGCGCGGCCTCGACGGCCGCCACCGATTGGGCCAGCGAGGTCTCGCGCACATAATTCTTATAGCGGGAGCTGGCCGAGCTCTGGTTGATTTCACGCTGCAGCCTCAGGGCTTCGCGCAATTTATCCCCGGCCTCGTCCGCCTTGTCGGCGTTCAACAATTCCTCGCCGTCCTTCTCCAGCCGGTCGATCATCATCACCTTTTCGCGGGCGCGCACACTGTCGAGCTCGGTCTCCAGCCGCACCAGACGGGTTGACTGATCGAGCCCCGCGTTGGCGAAGGTGCGCAACAGCTCCTTCTGTTTGTCGATCGCCTTCGCCAGCGCATCGACCGACTCGGCGGTCACCAGCTTGGCGTCGGCCGCCTGCCGGTAACGTTTTTCCAGATCGCCGACCTCGTCGGACAGTTTAGCGATCACCGGATCGTTCGGCGTGCTGACCGCGCTCAACTCGGTCTTTATTTTGCGCGGACCGATCGTCGTCAGAAAGTAAAAGAAATAGCCCAGCGCCGCGATGCCGATGGCGCAAAAGAGCCAGATGCGCATGGACCTCCACAAGGCCGCCAGAAGGTGTTTGTTATGCGATGCCGCCATAGGGGTATGACAAAAGTGAACGGTGAGCAAAGTCCCGCCGGGGAAAAATGCAACGTGTTCCCTGTCCAGACCGCGATAAACTCGACACTACCACCGGTTGGCGTTTTCACAGGACCCGTGTTGGACCACCTCGTCATTCTCGCCCCCGGCCTGCTGGGCGGCTCCGTCGCCCGCGCCGCCCACGCCCGAGGCCTCGCCCGTCGCATCACCGTGTGGGCCCGCCGCCCCGAGGCCCGGCTGAAACTCCGCGCGCAACCTTGGGTCGCCGCCGTCGCCGAGACGCCCGAGGACGCCGTGCGCGACGCCTCGCTGGTCGTCCTGGCCGCGCCCGTGGACAAGATCATCGAGCTCGCCCGCCAGATCGCGCCCCACCTGCCCGCCGGCGCCCTCGTGACCGACGTCGGCAGCGTCAAAGCGGACCTCTGCCGCGCCTGCCACGCCGCCCTTGCCCCGCGCGCCCGCTTCGTCGGCGCCCACCCCATGGCCGGCAGCGAGAAAACCGGCTGGGAAAACGCCACCGACACCCTCTTCGAAAAACGCGTCTGCTTCGTCACCCCGCTCGCCGACACCGACGAGACCGCCACCGCCGCCGTTGTCCGTTTCTGGGTCGATCTCGGCGCCGAGGTGACCGTCGTCACTCCCGACCAGCACGACGAAATCACCGCGCACATCAGCCACCTGCCGCAGGCCGTCGCCACCACCCTCGGCACCTTCCTCGCGGGCAAAAACCCGGCCTGGCGCCACCTCTCCGGCAACGGCCTGCGCGACACCACCCGCATCGCCGCCAGCGACGCCACCATGTGGATCGAGATCTTTCAGCAAAACCGCGACGAGGTGCTCCGCGCCCTCACGCAGTTCGAGGACGAGTTGCACGGCCTCACGACCGCCCTCGCCAACCGCGATTGGCCGGAAATCCGTTCCCGCCTCGAACGCGGCAAGGCCTGGCGCGACGGCTTCCGCCCGTAAGGGTTTTGCGAGTGGGACCAGCTGATTCCTGTTCTGGACTCTCAGCTCTCAGCTCTCAACTCTCAGCTATTTCATGTCTTCGCTTCCCGCCGTCCTTCCTATCCAGCCCTTCACTCGCCCCGTGCGCGGCGAGGTCACGCTGCCCGGCTCGAAAAGCCTCACCAACCGCGCCCTGCTGCTTGCGGCCTTGTGCAAGGAAAAGGTCACGCTCACCGGCGCGTTGTTTAGCGAAGACACCCACCTGATGGTCGAGGCGCTCAAGGCGCTCGGTTTCACGGTCAATGCGAACGCCGACGCCGGCACCATCGAGGTTTCGGATCAGGATAAAGGTTTCAAAAAAGATGCGGATCTCTTCGTCGGCCTCGCCGGCACCGCCGCCCGTTTTCTCACCGCACTCTGCGCCGCCGCCCCCAGCGGCGTTTACCGCATCGACGGCATTCCGCAGATGCGCAAACGCCCGATGAAGGGCCTGATCGACGCCCTCCGCTCGCTCGGCGCCGACGTGCGCTGCACCGGAACCGAGGGCTTTTTCCCGCTGGAGATCCACGCCAAGGGCCTGCGCGGTGGCGACGTCGCTATCGACGCCAGCGAGAGCAGCCAGATGTTGTCGGCCTTGATCATGATTGGGCCGATGACCGAGACGCAGATGCGCATCCATCCCCAAGGCGGCTACCGGAAACCATTCGTCAAAATGACCACGGATTTCTGTGCTAAGTTTGGCAGCAAGTATTCCGGTCAGACCATGGATGGCAGCACGATTTTTCCCCCGCGCGGAGAGTATTACTCACCGGGAACATTCGCCATCGAGCCCGACGCGACCGCCGCCAGTTACTATGCCACGCTTCCCCTCGTCACCGGCGGCGCGCTCACCCTGCTCAACCTTCAGCAGGGACTCCAGGGCGACACCGCGTTCGTCGAAGTCATGAAACGCGTCGGCCTCTCCGCCGCCGCCTCCGCTCGCGGGCTTGAAATCTCGTTCGCCAAACCCGCTCCCCGCATCGGCGTGGACCAGAACTTCAACGAATTCTCCGACACCTTCCTCACGCTCGCCGCGATTTCCCCGCTGCTCTCCGGCCCGACGCGCATCACCGGCATCGCCCACTCGCGCAAGCAGGAGACCGACCGCGTCGCCGGCATGGTCCGTGAACTCCGCAAACTCGGCCAGGACGTCGATGAGCACGCCGACGGCGACGGCCTCACCATCACTCCCCGCCCGCTCAAGTCCGGCGTCGAAATCGAGACCTACGGCGACCACCGCTTCGCCATGAGCTTCGGCATCCTCGGCTGCCACGATCTCCACGGCGACGGCTGCCCCTGGCTCTCGATCAAAGACCCCGCCTGCTGCGCCAAGACCTTCCCGAACTTCTTCGAGCTGCTCGAATCGCTCCGCCAACACTCCCTTTCTTCCTGATGTCCAAATTCATCATCGTCGCCATCGACGGCGGCGCCGCCTCCGGCAAATCCTCCACCTCCCGCGCCCTCAGCGAGCGGTTCAACTTCCTCCACGTTGACACCGGCTCCTACTACCGCGCCATCACCGCCGAACTCCTCCGCCGCGGCCTGCGCACCGACCAGATCGACGCAGTGAAAACCGCCCTGCCCTCCCTCTCCCTCGGCACCCAGGTGGACGGTCGCGCCGCCCGCATGGAGATCGGCGGTCGCGTTGTCCCCGAGTCCGAGATCCGCGGCCCCGAGGTCACCGCCGCCGTCTCGCATTTCGCCGCCATTCCGGAAGTGCGCGCCGCCCTCCTCGCCTACCAGCGAGGCCAGGCCGACGTCGCCCGCACCCATGGTTTCCGCGGCATGGTCATGGAAGGCCGCGACATCGGCTCGGTCATCTTCCCCAACGCCGACCTGCGCTTCTTTCTTCACGCCGATCCCGTCGCCCGCGCCAAGCGCCGCGAGCTCGAGGGTCGCGCCGACGCCGTGGCCGAACGCGACCGCCTCGACGCCACCCGCAAGACCGCCCCGCTCGTCCTCGCCTCGGGTGCCATCGACATCGACAGCACCTACCTCAACCTCGAACAGGTCGTGGACAAACTCTCGGGCCTGATCTCCGAAAAACTCGGCTGATTTTCCGTCATGCAACGTCGTCACAGCCAGGGCGAGATGGATCCGCTCTACGGGATCTGCCACTACGCGATCACCGTTTTCTACGACATCTGTTTCCGCGGCGAAGTCGCCGGCCTGGAAAACGTGCCGCACCACGGCCCCTTCCTCGTCGCGTCCAACCACGCCAGCCACCTCGATCCGCCGCTGGTCGGCTGCCACATTCCGAGGCAGATGGCGTTCTTCGCCCGCAAGACCCTCTGGTCTGGCAAGCTCGCCACGTGGTGGCTCGACGGCGTCGGCGCGATTCCGGTGGACCGCGACGGCGGCTCCGACGTGAGCGCGATCAAGAACGTGCTGCGCACGCTCCAGTCCGGCAAGGCCCTCACGCTGTTCCCCGAAGGCACGCGCTCGCCCGACGGCACGCTCCAACCCGCGAAGTCCGGCGTGGGCATGATCGCCTGCCGCACCCGCGTGCCGGTGGTGCCCGCGCGGATTTTCAACTCGCACATCGCGTTCGGCAAAGGCGGCGGCTTCCGCCTCGGGACTCGCGTCTCGATCGTTTACGGCAAGCCGCTGCAACCGGCCGACTACGACGATCCCAAGGCCGGCAAGGAACGCTACCAGCTCGCCTCCGAAAAAATCATGGCCGCCATCGCCGCCCTGCGCGAACCGCAGCCGGTGATCGTGTGATTTCAAATCCGTTTCACAGGAGTAAACGGAGGGAACAGAGACGATCCATCCGACTCCGTTTCCTCCGTTGCCTTCTGTAAAATCAAACCATCTCAGCGCAGGCCACCCGCTTTTTTGGCGCGAGTGATGACTTGGCTCGCGGTGGCCCGGGCGCGGTCGGCGCCGTCCTTCAGAATCGCGTTCACATGGTCGAGATTCGCCACCAGCTCGGCGCGTTTGGCGCGATACGGCGCGAAGAAGGTCCAATAGTGTTCGAACAGCGCCTTCTTGAGATCGCCGTAGCCGAGACCGCCGGCGCGCAGGCGGTTCTCGTAGTCGGCCGCCACCTCGGCCGGCGCGACGAGTTTCAGGAGCTGGATCGCGAGGTTTTTGTCCGCGTCGGGCTTGGGCTCGGCCGGCGTGCGGCTGTCCATGAGGATGCCCATGATTTTTTTGCGGAGAGCCTTCTCCTCGCCGAAGATAGGGAGCGTGTTGTCGTAGCTCTTGCTCATCTTCTGGCCGTCGAGACCGGGGACGACCGCGGACTCGTCGCGGATCTCGGGCTCGGGAATGACAAACGTGTCGCCGTAGGTGTGGTTGAACTTGATCGCGATGTCGCGGGTCATCTCGACGTGCTGCTTCTGGTCGCGGCCGACCGGCACCACGTTGGCGTCGTAGAGGAGGATGTCGGCGGCCATCAGCACCGGATAGGCGAACAGGCCGAAGTTGGGCGAGATGCCCTTGGCGGTCTTGTCCTTGTAGCTGTGGGCGCGCTCCAGCAGGCCCATCGGGGTGAGCGTGCCGATCAGCCACATAAGCTCGCACACTTCGGGCACGTCGCTCTGGCGCCAGATGACGCTCTTCGCCGGATCAAGCCCGCAGGCCAGCCAGTCGAGGGCCACATCGAGGGTGTTCTGCCGGCGCTGGGCCGCGTCGGTGAGCGACGTCATCGAGTGGTAGTCGGCAATGAAGTAGTAGCCGTCGCCGCGCGTCTGGAGATCGACCGCGGGTTTGATCGCGCCGAAATAGTTGCCGATGTGAAGCTGGCCGGAGGGCTGGATGCCGGTGAGGATTCTCATGTCGATGAACCGCAAACCTCCGGGCCCCGGGCCGCGGCGTCAATATTTGGCGCTGCCAACGATTCCTGACCGCCGGGACCAGGTGCTTATTCACCCAGCGTGCGAACCAGCACCAGCAGGAAATTCCGCGGGGGGATCACCACCGACGAGGCGCTCACCTGCACACGCCCGGCGGCTCCGGCGGCCAGCGTCGCCTCAAACCGCACGCCCGCGTCGCCTTCGTCCGGGGTCAGCCCGTGCAGCCGGTCAAGCGTGCCGGCGGGAAAATACTGGCTCAGCTTGGTGCCCAGGATCGCCGCCCGGTCCAGTCCGAGCAGGTGTTCGCTCCGGCGGTTGGTGTCGATGATCCGCGTGGTGACCGCTTCGCACAGGTAGGCCGCGTCCATCAGGTGGTCGAACAGGCAGCGATACTTGAACTCGGACTGGCGCAGGTGCTCCGCCGACTGGCGCGCCTCGTCGCGCAGCGTCTTTTGCGCCAATGCGTGCAAAATGGCCGCGTCCAGCCGCGCTATCCGGTCTTTCAACAGGTAGTCGTCGGCCCCGCGCTTGATCATTTCCACCGCAGTCTCCTCACCGATCGAGCCGGAAAGAATGATGAACGGCACGTCGAGCCCCTGGTCCTTCAACAAGTCGAGCGCCTCGGGCGCGCTGAAGTCGGGCAGATTATAGTCGCACAGGATGAGATCGGGCGACTTTTCCAGCTCCGCCACAAACGCCTCGCGGTTGTCCACCCGCACGACATCCAGCCGGTGCCCGGCCCGCTCCAGCGCCTGGATCGCAAGCTCCGCATCGACCGGGTTGTCCTCGACCATCAACAAACGCAAAGGCGTCGAACTGGTAACAGACGGTGTCACAGGGAAAGGGGTGAAGCCCCAAGTAACCCCGTCCCCGCGCCCCGGTCAATCGCGCCTCGGCATCTGAGTCACCGTACCGCGAATGCGCGCGATGGTCTCCGCCGGCAGGTAGCCGCTGAACGCCGTCGTCGGCATGATCAGCGCGCGCTTGCCCAGCATCGTGCCGGGATTGAGCACGGCGTTGCAGCCGACCTCGGCCTTGTCGCCGAGGATCGCGCCGAATTTCCGCAGCCCCGTGTCGAACACGCCGGTCGGCAGCTTCACCGTGACGGGTTTCTGATCGAGACGGAGATTGGACAAGATCACGCCCGCGCCGAGGTGCGCACCATTGCCGAGGATGGAGTCGCCCACGTAGCTGAAATGCGGGACCTGCACGCCGTCGAGCAGCACGCAGTTCTTGAACTCGCAGGCGTTCCCGAGCACGCAGCCCTCGCCGACGATGACGTTGCCACGGATGAACGCGCCCGGACGGATCTCGGTCTTCGCGCCGATCCACGCCGGACCGATGATCGTGGCGTAGGCGGGCAGTTTCACCGTCGGGTCGATCCACACCGCGCCCTCGATGTGCACGCCGGGCGGAACCGCGCGGGCGGACGGCGCCGGCAGCGAGGCCAGGGCCTGGCCGATGGCCTTGAGCCATTCCCAAGGCGCGACCTCCGCGCGAAACTGCGCGGCAAACGGAGCAAGCGACGGCGGCAGGGTGAAAAATTCGGCGGCGAGCATAGCCGGTGAGTGGAACGAAAGAAGCGCCCGGCTCCAACTATTTAACCACTGAGAATTCTCATGGTCACTCAGTCGGAACCCAACTACGGCATCAGCCGGACCTCCGATCACTGGCGGAGGCCATTGGCCGTCGCCGCTCCCGGAAAATCAGCCCATTGGCGGATTCCATTCGTGGTTAAAACTCCGGCGGTTTCCCCGCAAGCCTTGCCCGCCCGCGCCGACCTGCTTCCCTTCATCGCAAGCTCATGAAACTCTCGCAGCCCCAGGCCGATGTTTATGTCCCCTCCGGCGACGACGCGTCGGCCGCCCTCTCCCGTGTCACGCACCTGTGCATCGCCGCCCATCAGGACGACATCGAGATCCTCGCCTATGACGCGATCTGCGACTGCCTCGACGACCCGCAACACAAGGCCTTCGGCGGCGTGGTCGTCACCGACGGCGGCGGCTCGCCGCGCACCGGCAGCTACGCGCAGTTCACCGACGCGCAGATGAAGGACATCCGCCGCCAGGAACAACGCGACGCCGCCCGCATCGGCGGTTACGCGGTCCAGCTCCAACTCTCCCACCCCAGCGCCGAGGTTAAAAAATCCCCCTCGCCCGCGCTCGCCTCCGACCTCGCGGCGATTTTCGCCCGTTGCACGCCCGAGATCGTCTACCTGCACAACCCCGCCGACAAGCACGACACCCACGTGGCGGTGTTCCTGCGCACGCTGGAGGCGCTGCGCGCCCTGCCGCCCGAGCAGCGGCCGAAACGCATCCTGGGCGCCGAAGTCTGGCGCGACCTCGACTGGCTGATCGACGCCGACAAAGTCGCGCTCGACAGCGGACGCCGCCCCGAGTTGGCGATGGCGTTGCTCCAGGTCTTCGACTCGCAGGTGACGGGCGGCAAACGCTACGATCTCGCCGCCGCCGGCCGACGGCTGGCGCACGCGACCTTTCACACGTCGCATGCGACCGACCGCCTTCAAGGCATCACCTGGGCCATGGACCTGACTCCTCTGGTCAACGACCCGGGCCTCGACGTCGCCGCGTTCACGCTCGCGCACCTCGACCGCCTCCGCGCCGACATCGCCGGACGCATCGCCCGCTTTCGTTAAGCCTTCTCCCGGTTATTCGGACACAAAAAAGCGCCCGGTATTGCCACCGGACGCTTTCCTAAAATGGAGCAGGCGAAGAGACTCGAACTCTCGACGTCCACCTTGGCAAGGTGGTGCTCTACCAACTGAGCTACGCCTGCGTGAGAGAGGTGGAGAACAAGACTCTCCCCCCCCGCCGTCAACAGCTTTTTTGAAGATTTTAAAGAACCTCCAAATCAAAGATCTGTTGGTTCCGAACTTGGATCGGCAACGGCACCATTCCGCCCTCTTCCCACAGCGGCACCGCGTCCTCGCTCAACAGGTAGCGCAACACGGGCTGCAGGGCCTTGGCCGCGTCTTTGCGGAACACCAGATACACCGGCAGGCGGATCGGATAGTCGCCCGAATGCACGTTGTCCGAGGTGGGACCGAACGCCACGTCCTGGGCGCCGCGCGCCACGAGCAGCGTCTTCAACCGCGGTTGCTTCGCCGGCAGGGCCGGAAGAATCGCGATGCCGCCTTCATCGCCGCGGATACGGATCAGGCTCTCGGCCAGGCTGGCCTGCACGCCCACCGTGGGTTTGAGCTCGGGCGAGGTCAGCACGGTGTAGCGGAACAAGTCATATGTCAGGCCCACCCCGGGCCCCGAAATGTTGGGAAGGATGTTTCGCGGCGCCCACTCGCCGGTCACGCCGAGGTCGCTCCAGCGCTTCAGGCCGGATTGGGCGTCGGAGCCGTAAATGGTGTTGAGCTGCGCAAAGGTGATCTGCGTGAGCGGCAACGTGGCCGGCACCACCACCACGGCCGTGTGATAGGCGACCGGCAGCACGATGAACGGCGCGGCCGGCGGTTTTTCCCCGGGCGAAAACACCACCAGGGCAAGATCGGCCCGACCGGCCTGCAACTCACCGATACCCGTGCGGCTGCCGGTGAACGAAAGGGTCAGGCCGAGCTCGTTACGCGTGGAATAGGCCGTGAGCGCGGCGGCGAAGTCCTTGCCCAAAAGATCGGAGCCGACCACGCGCACCTCGGCGCGCACGACCAGTGACGAAACCAGCAGGACAAACAAAAAGGAAATTGAACGCATGTTTGGGGTGTCCGCCCGAGCAAAGATGCCACCTGCGTCGAGGCAACCCCTAACCCGCCCCGCGCCCCTCCGCGTCATCGTCCCGGCCTCAGCCGTCGATCACGTCCAACTCGGGCCACTGCGAGAGCTTGCGGTGCAGCGTGCGGCGGCTGATCCCCATCAATTGCGCCGCCTTCGTGCGGTTGCCCCGCGCTTTGAGCAGCGCCTCGCGCAACAACCGTCTTTCGTTTTCTTCGACGGACAAGGACGACGAGGCGGCGGCAGGTGCCGGGACGCCTGCGCCGGCCGCCGCGGACGAAGAACCCGTGTTCGTCGGGTCGGCGGGAGCCATCAGCGCCGGACGTTCGCCACGGAAACGCGGGTCGAGATCGTATTCGGTGAACTTGGAGCCGCGGTGCATGACGACGGCGTTCTCGGTGAAATTGCGCAGCTCGCGGATGTTGCCCGGCCAGGGGTAGGCCTGCAGGTAGCGCAGAGCCCCCGGCTCGATCGTCAGCGGTGGCACGCCGTTCTCCTGCGCGAAGTGGCGGATGTAGTGCGCCAGCAGCAGCGGGATGTCGTCGGTGCGCTCGCGCAGCGGCGGCAGCGTGATGCGCACGACGTTGAGGCGGAAAAACAGATCCTCGCGAAATTTCCCCTCGCGCACCTGTTTTTCGAGGTCGCGGTTGGTCGCGGCGACGAGGCGCACGTCGAGCGGGATGGGTTTCGATCCGCCCACGCGCTCGATCGACTTTGTCTCCAGGAAACGCAGCAGCTTCACCTGCGTGGACGGGGAGATCTCGCCGATCTCGTCGAGGAAAAGCGTGCCGGTGTCGGCGGCTTCGAAGCGGCCGACGCGCTTCTCCATCGCACCGGTGAAAGCGCCACGTTCATGGCCGAAGATTTCGCTCTCCAGCAGGTTTTCCGAAAGCGCCGCGCAGTGCACCGCGATGAACGGTGCGCGCGCCCGCGGGCTGGCCTGGTGGATGGCCTGCGCGATCAGCTCCTTGCCGGTGCCCGATTCGCCGTCGATGAGAATGGTGGCCTTCGAGGGCGCGACCAACCGCACGCGCTCGATCACGTCCTTGAGTTTCTCGGAATGGCCCACGATGCCCTCGACGTTGAACTTTTCGTCGAGACGTTCGTTGAGCTGCCTGACCTCGACCTCGAGCGTGCGGGTCTTGAGCGCGCGCTGGATGAGCACCTCCAGCCGCTCGATGTTGACCGGCTTGGTGAGGAAATCGACCGCGCCGCGTTTCATCGCCTCCACGGCGGAATCGATGCTGCCGTAGGCGGTCATCATGATCACCGCGGGTTTGTTTGGAAGCGCGAGGGCCTTGTCGATGACCTTGAGGCCGGATTTTCCGGGCATGCGCAGGTCGGTGAGAATCACGTCGAATTCCTGCGACTCCATCTGGTTGAACGCCTCCTCGGCGTTCGCGGCCATGGAGACGTCGTAGTCGTCCTCCAAGGCCTGGCGGAGGCCGTCACGGGTGTGTTTCTCGTCGTCCACGATGAGCACGCTTGAAAGCATCCGCCCATCAACGCGGGGAACCTCGCCGGGGTCAAGGCGGCGGCGCCCCCCCGTGGAGGGATGACGGCGAACTCTATCGCAGCATTTTCACCCGTCGGTTTTTCTGCGGGAACTGCAGCGTCACCACCGTGCCCACACCCGGGTTGCTCTCCACGCCGACCTGGCCGCCGTGCTCGCGCATGATGCGTTGCACAATCATCAGGCCGAGCCCGTGGCCGCCCTGCTTCGTCGTGTGGTAAGGCTGGAACAGCTTCACCAGGTCCTCCTGCTTGATGCCGCTGCCCGTGTCTCCGAACAGCAGATACACGTGGTCGTCGTCGAAGCGCGTCTTGATGCGCAGCGTGCCGCCCGGCTGCATCGCCTCCATCGCGTTTTTCACGATGTTAAAAAACACCTGCTTGAGCTGGTTTCGGTCGGCCATCACCGCCGGCAGGTCCCGGGAAATCACCGCGTTCACTTCGATGCCGCGGTCGGACAGCTCGCGTTCCTGAAAGCGCAGCACTTCGGCGATCACCTCGCCCAGATTTGTCTCCGCCAGATCGGGCGGACGCGGGCGAATCGCCTCCAGAAAATTCGTGACGATGCCGTCGAGCCGCAGCACCTCCTCCTGGCAAATGCGGATGGATTCGGAAAGCGATGTGGTCTCCTTGTCGCGGGCGGCGGCCTTGAGCTTCTTGAGCCGGCGCTCAATCAACTGCAGGTGGATGGTGAGCGAGTTGAGCGGATTTCCCAGTTCATGGGCGACGCCGGCAGCAAGGAGCAGGATCGACGACGTGCGCTCGTCCTCGATACGCGCTTCGGTGGTCTGCTTGTCGCGGGTGATGTCCGTCAGGATGATGGCAAACCGGCGCTCGGCGGCATGCGCCTCGCCCGAGAACGGCACCATGTAAAGACGCACCGTGCGCACCTCGGGATAAGTCAGCTCGATCTCGCGGGTGACGACCGGCAGCGCGGGCGCGTCGTCAACCAGTGACGACTCCAGCGACGGACGCAGCCCGGGGACGAGGCGCCAGAGGATTTTCCCCGAGAGATCGTCGGCGGTCAGGCCGATGAGCCGGTGCGCGGCCGAGTTCGCGTAATCGATCACGCCGTCGGCATCAATGACCAGCACGCCCTCCTGAAGGATGTTGAAGACGTTTTCGAGCTGGGAGCGTTCGCGGGCGAGACGCTGCACGAGGCTGGCCAGGTTCGCGGGATCGAGCGAGTCGAGGCGCCCGAGCACACGGTCCAACGAGGTGTTTTTTTTGCCTGCCATGACGAATGACGGTTAAGACATGACGGACTACTCCGCGAGAAAATCGATCTGGCCCGGGTCGGCTCGCTTCGCGAGCAGCTTGCGCAGGAACATCTCGCGGTGCTGCGGACACCGCCCGAGCCGGAGCACGGCGTCGCGGTGCTCCTCGGTGCCGTAGCCCTTGTGCTGGGCAAACCCGTAACCAGGGAACTGCGTGTCGAGGTCGTTGAGCATCCGGTCGCGCGTGACCTTGGCGATGATCGAGGCCATCGCGATGCAGAGCGAGCGACCGTCGCCGCCCACCACACCGGTGTGTGGATACGGGAAATGCTTCAACGGCAGTCCGTCCACCAGCACGCGGGCGGACACCATCGGCTTGAACGCAGCCACTTCCTCCGGAGCGGAAAACAAATCAGGCTCCTTCGCCGGCGGCGCGAACGACTCGGGCGGATGAATGCCCTCGAGCGCCCGCCGCATGGCGAGCTTGGTGGCGCCGAGGATATTGAACTGCTCGATCTCGGCCACGTCGGCCGCGCCGAAATTGGCGTGGATCTTCCCCTCGGCCATGAGCGCCTCGAAGTCGAACCAGAGCGTGTCCCGCTCGGTGGCGGTGAGCTGCTTCGAGTCGTTGATCCGGCGGGCGTTTTCATCGGCCCAGCGGCTGTCGAGGAACTCGCGCGTCACCAGCACCGCGCCGGCCACGACCGGACCGGCGAGCGCGCCGCGGCCGGCCTCGTCCACGCCGATCAGCTCGGCAAAGCCGTCGATGTGCTTGAGGTCGAATCCGCGGAGCTGGCGTCGTTTTCCGGCCATGCGTGGTTCAGGTATTTCGAAACTGTAGGAGCGGCTTTATGCCGCGATTGCATGCGAATGGCTCACATCGCGGCATAAAGCCGCTCCTACAAAAAATGTCGGCATACGTGTGCATTGAAATCGCGTTAATCGCGGCTGAAGCCAAATTTTTCCTTCGGCTCGGGCAGCGGCAGCTCGTCGAGTTTGCCGGCCTCCTTCACCACCTCGTAGGCGGTGCGGAAGTGGAGCTTGGCGAAATCCTTCAGCGCATGGACGCCGAGGTTTTTGATGATGTCGTGGGCCTGCGCCTTCACCAGCGGACCGGCGCCCTTCTGGAGTTTCTGGCCGAATTTTTTCGAGAGCTGGTTCATCTGCCGCACAAACTCGGCGCGGGCGACGATCGAGGCGGCGGCGACGACCGGATCGGACTCGGCCTTGGTGCGCATGCGCAGCTCGAAGTTTTCGACCTTCTTCTTGGCCAGCTCGCGTTGCACCAGCGGTTGCTCGGTGAACTGGTCGAGGAGGCCCCACTTCACGGGACGCTCGGCCAGCGCCTGCGACAGCGCGGTGGCGTGCTGCCAGGCGAGCAGGAGGTTCAGGTTGGCGCGCGGCCGGGCCATGAGCTCGTTGTATTTCGCCATGCCGCAGAAACACACTTTCACGACCACGCCGTGGGTGTTGCGGATGATATGGTCGAGTTCGAGGATTTTGCTCTCGGCCATTTTTTTCGAGTCCTGCGCGCCGGCCTTGCGCCAGGCCTCGATCATCGACTTCTGGCCGATGACGGTGGCGGCGATGAGCGGACCGAAAAAGTCGCCCTTACCGCTCTCGTCGAGACCGGCGTGCTCTTCGAACCAGTCGGGGTTGAGCACCTCGTCGTAGCCGAGCTTGGGGGCTTTGGTAACCTCGGGTTCGAGCACGTCGCGAACGAAGTCCTCGGTGCCCTTGCCGGCGATGACGACCTTGCCGCTGGTGTAGGCGGTGAGGTTGAGCTTAAGGTGGTCGGCCTTGTAGGCGAACCGCGTGTAGGCCACGTCGAAGGGCGTCCAATCGCGTTTCTTGCAGATCGCCCGCAACGTTTCCATCTGGGCGTCGTCCAGCTTGATGGTGTAGCTGCTGAGTTTCTTGGGGGCTTCGTCGTCGGAGGACGGCTTTATCGGCATGAAGACATTGGCCACAAAAAGCACAAAAAGCACAAAAGGAATCTGCGCTGGCCTCACGGGGTATTTTTGAGCCTGCTCTGCGCTTCGTGGCCCACCCTCCGCTCATCGCCCAGAAGAACGCCTTCCAGCATGCCTTGCTGGCGTGGTATCGAGTCCACCAGCGCAAGCTCCCCTGGCGCACCGCCCCGTCGCTCTACAAAACGGTCGTGAGCGAGTTCATGCTCCAGCAGACCCAGGTAAAAACCGTGCTCCCCTACCTCGCGCGCTGGGTCGAGGTATTCCCCGATTTCAAGGCGCTGGCCGCCGCCTCCGAGGAGCAGGTCGTGAAAAACTGGGAGGGCCTCGGCTACTACACGCGCGCCCGCAACCTCCACAAACTCGCCAAGGCGCTGGTCGCCCTGCCCGAAATTCCGCGCACGCGCGAAGCCTGGCTGGAGCTGCCCGGCATCGGTCCTTACACGTCGGCCGCGATCACCAGCATTTCCTTCGGCACGCCGGCCGCCGTGGTGGACGGCAACGTCGTGCGCATCCTCACCCGGCTCACGGCCGACGCCACGCCGTTCCGCGACAGCGCCTCCGCCTCGAAGGCGCTCGCACCGCTGGCCGACGCGCTCCTCAACCACGACGAACCCGGCGACCACAACCAGGCGATGATGGAACTCGGCGCCACCGTCTGCCATCGTCAGAACCCGCTCTGCACGATCTGCCCCGTGCTGAAACTCTGCGCCGCCGGCCGCCACGGCGACCCCGAGGCCTATCCCCAACTCGCCGCCAAGGTCATCGAGCAACGTGCCGTCGCCCGCGCCTGGTGCCTGCACAAGGGGAAACTCCTGCTCCACCGCACGGCGGGCGACTCGCGCCGTCTCGCCAACATGCACGAGCTGCCCGCGGCCGAACACCTCGGTGTGGATGAAACCGTTTTCGCCGGCGCCCACGCCAAACTCCTCGCGAAGAAGAAACGCGGCATCACCCGGTTCGCCATCACCGAATCAATCTACGCGCTCGCCGCGCCCGCACTGCCGCGCGGCGCCGCCGAACGCGCCGGCTTGGTGTGGGTCTCCACGGACGAAATCGCCGCGCTCACGTTGTCCGGTCCGCACCGCCGCTGGGTGACAGAACTGCTCGCGAAAACATCCGCGTAAAGACGTCGGTCCGCGTTGGACGCACGTCCTCGGTGCCGGACGCCGATCACCGACGCTTACGCGCCGAAACGCGCGGTCATCAACGCCTCGATGCGCTCCTTCGAGGACACGATGTCCTCGACCTTCACACGCGGGCTCAGCTCCAGCGTGAGCAAGTGCTCGGGACGCCAGAAACCACTGATCATGTTGAAATCAATGCGACCCGCGCCGATAGGCTGGTGATCCTTGCCGTCGGCGGTCACGTCATGCAGGTGGAAGCCCAGCAGGCGCGCCGCGTTTTTCTGCAGATGCAGGCGGTGCTCCAGCATGCCCATGCTCTGCTTGATGTCGGCGTGGCCGGTGTCGTGCCAGTAGCCGGCGGTATGCGGCTGGGTCAGGCCGGCCAGCAAGACCTCGAAATCGTCGTCGAGGGGAAGCTCCTCGAATTTTTCGCGGTTCTCGAAACCGAGCTTGATGCCGCGCTCGTGGGCATAGGCGCGGATCTCCTCCATGCTGCGCAGCACCTGCTGCCAGTAGGGGCCCATCTTGAGACGCAGCTTTTCGCAGGCCTTCTTCAGGACGAGCCGGTAAGCCTTGTCGTCGGGCACCGACAGCGTCGGGTTGTGACGGACGAAAGCCTTGAGTTTGCGGGCAGGGTTGAACCAAAGGAATTTCACGCTGCCGAGGTGCAGCACGAGCACGCGGGCCTTGACCTGGACGGCGAAGTCGATCGAGCGCTTGGTGTGGCGCAACCACTGCTCGTGTTCGCGATGCTCGCGGGCGGACGGCTCGAACAGGTTCGGCGCCGACTGGGTCACGCCGGTGGGCAACGGGCAGAAATTATGCGTCGAACTGATCTTGATGACGCCCTCCTCCACGGCGCGGATCACCCCGGGGAGCAGCACGATGCGGATGCCGTGGCTGAGTTCCGCGTGCGTGAACCCGAGATCGGCGATCTCGCGCAACATCGCGTAGCCGTCGGTGTGACGGAAGGAATTCCAACAAGTGGACAGGGCTAGGGGCGGTTTCACCAGGTATGACGACGATCAACGACAGGGGCCGGTCGCGCCGGATCGACGCGCGCGACCGCCAAAAAACCGCGCCCCCGAATGATTCGGCTGACGCGGTTATGAAAGACAGGCTCCGGCGGAGCGATTACTGGGCGTGACGGTCGCGCAGCATCTGGGTGAAGGCCATGACCTTCACCTTGCGGCGACGGCGCTCGGTGGGCTTCTCGTTGTAACGCTTGGCGCGGACGTCCTTGATGATGTTCTCGCGCTCGAGCTTCTTCTTCAGACGGCGCAGGGCGCGGTCAACCGGCTCGTTTTTGCGGATTTTGATTTCGATGGGCATGGTGAAAGTGGCGTGAGTTTTGGCTGAAAAGCTGAGGAATAGGCCAAACGGCTTCGACTGCGTCAATGGCTTTTTTGGCCGCACCCGTCCTTTGGCGAAGGTTTGTCCCAACTCGTGCTTGCGATGCCCGCCGCGCAGCGTTGCCTAGCCCCTGTGTCGTCCGCCGCCTCCGACTTCGTCCACCTCCACGTCCACACCGATTACAGCCTGCTCGACGGAGCCTGCCGTATTGATCGGTTGATGGGGCGCGCCGCCGAGCTGGGCATGAAGGCTATCGCGCTCACCGACCACGGCAACATGTTTGGCGCGATCGAGTTCTACAACGCAGCCAAGTCCAAGGGCATCAAGCCCCTCATCGGTTGCGAGATCTACATCGTCGAGAGTTCCCGCCTCGAAAAGACCGGCAAATCCGAGGACGGGAAGAGCTACTACCACATGGGGCTTTTGGCCAAAAACCTCACCGGCTACCAAAATCTCCTTAAACTGGTCTCCGACGCCCACCTGAAGGGTTTTTATTACAAACCGCGCGCCGATCTCGAAACCCTCGCCAAATACGCCGAGGGCCTCATCGGCTTCACCGGCTGCCTCGCCGCCATCATTCCGCAACACCTGCTCCACGACCGCTACGAAGAGGCCCGCAAGGCCTGCGGACGCTTCGTCGAGATCTTCGGACGCGAAAACTTCTTCGTCGAAATCCAGGACCACGGCATCCCCGAACAGCTCAAAATCATCCCCGACCTGCTCAAGCTCGGCGAGGAATTCGGCCTCAAGGTCATTTGCACGAACGACGTTCACTATGTGAACCACGCCGACGCCGCCCCGCACGACGCCATGTTGTGCATCCAGACCGGCGCCAAGATCGAGGAGGAGAACCGCATGAAGTTCACCGGGGACCAGTTCTTCCTGAAGTCCCGCGATGAGATGATGAAGCTCTTCGGCGAGCGCCCCGACTCGCTCGACAACACCAATCTCGTCGCCGAGATGTGCGACCTCTCGATCCCCTTCCCCAAGGGTTCCGAACGCTACCCGCGCTACCCGCTCCCGCCCGAGATCAAGTCCCAGTTCACTCCCGGCGCCTACCTCCGCCAGCTCTGCATAGACGGCCTCAAGAAGCGCTACAACGTGGACCACGACACCGTCGCCGCCCGCGAGATTCTCGTCCCGCGCCTCGACAAACTCGTCAACGTCCCCGCCGGCCAGAAGCCCCAGCCGCCCGACTACAACAACCTCGCCCCCGACGAACTCCTCGTCCTGCGCACCGGCTACGAGCTCTCCATCATCAACGTCACCGGCTTCGTCGACTACTTCCTCGTCGTCTGGGATTTTATCAACTGGGCCAAGGTCCAGAGCATCCCCGTCGGTCCCGGCCGCGGCTCTGGCGCCGGCTGCCTCGTCGCCTACCTGCTCGAAATCACCAACGTCGACCCGATCCGCTTCGGTCTGCTCTTCGAGCGCTTCCTCAACCCCGAGCGCGTTTCCCCGCCCGACTTCGACATCGATTTCTGCATGCGCCGTCGTGAAGAGGTCATCAACTACGTGCGCGACAAATACGGCCGCGACTGCGTGGCCAACATCATCACCTATGGCACCCTCGGCGCCAAGATGGTCATCCGCGACGTCTCGCGCGTGAACAACCTCCCCTTCGCCGAGGCCGACCGCCTCGCCAAGATGATCCCCGACGAGATCAACATCTCGCTCGAGGACGCCATCACCAAGTCGGCCGAGCTGCGCACCGAGATCGACCGCAACCCCATCGCCAAGCGCATCGTCACCTCCGCCCGCGTGCTCGAGGGCATGGTGCGCAACACCGGCAAACACGCCGCCGGCATCATCATCACCGACAAGCCCCTCGACGACTTCGTCCCGCTCACCCTCCAGGAAGGCGACGTCACCGTGCAGTTCGACATGAACGCCGTCGGCAAGCTCGGCCTGTTGAAGATGGACTTCCTCGGCCTGAAGACGCTCACCGTCATCTCCGACGCCGTGAACAACGTCCGCCGCACCGTCAACCCGACCTTCGACATCGAGACCATCTCCCTCGAAGACCCCAAGACCTACGAGCTCCTCAATGTCGGCAAGACCGTCGGCGTCTTCCAGCTCGAGTCCGGCGGCATGCAAAACGCCTCCAAGCTCGTCGGCATCTCCACCATCGACGACATCAACGCCATCTCGGCCCTCTACCGTCCCGGCCCGATGGCATTCATCCCCGACTACGCCCGCGGCAAAAAAGATCCCGCGTCCATCACCTACCCCCACCCGCTGCTCGAACCCGTCCTCAAGGAAACCTTCGGCATCATCGTTTACCAGGAGCAGGTGATGGAGTGCGCCCGCGTGATCGGCGGCTACACCCTCGGCGGCGCCGACATGCTTCGCCGCGCCATGGGTAAAAAGGACGTCGAGGGCATGGCCAAGGAGCGCATCAAGTTCGTCGAAGGCGCCGGCCGCCTTCACAAGATCTCCGAGGCCAAGGCCAACGAAATTTTCGACCTGTTGAACAAGTTCGCCCAATACGGCTTCAACAAGTCTCACTCCGCCGCCTACGCCGTCGTCGCCTACCAGACCGCGTATCTGAAGGCCAACTACCCGGTGCAGTTCATGGCCGCCGTGCTCACCGCCGAGCTGGGCAACGCCGAAAAGGTGTCCCACTTCGTCGCCGAGGCCGAGGCCATGGGCCTCACCGTGCTCGGCCCCGACGTGAACGAATCCCGCGACACCTTCACTCCCGTGGGCGACAAGATCCGTTTCGGCATGGCCGGTATCAAGGGCGTCGGCGAAGGCGCCTCCCTCAAGATCATCGAGGAGCGCGAAAAGAACGGCCCCTTCACCGACTTCGACGACTTCGTCTCCCGTGTGGACCCGAAGGCGCTCAACAAGCGCGTGCTCGAGCACCTCGTGAAAACCGGCGCCTTCGACTTCAGCGGCGCGTCCCGCAAAAAACTCTTCGACAACATCGACGCCTCCCTCGCCACCGCCGCCGCCAACGCCCGCGACCGCGCCGCCGGCCAGAGCGGCTTCTTCGACATGCTCGCCGAGGAGGCCCCCGCCGCGAAAAAGACGGTCGCCCGCAACCGCCAGGCCGACAGCGACGACGACTTCACTCAGGCCGAACGCCTCCAGTTCGAAAAGGAACTCCTCGGCTTCTACGTCACCGGCCACCCGATGAACGCCTACATCGGCCTCGCCGATGCGCTCGATACCTTCGCGCCAGACGAACTCCTCAACCAGGGCGACCGCGTCGAGTTCCGCCTCTGCGGTCTGAGCAGCAATCTCGTCAAGCGGCTCGCCAAAAAGGACAACCGCCCGTGGTTCATGTTCACGCTCTCCACGCGCAAGGCGTCGCTCCCGCTGAACATGTTCGCCGACGCCACCGCCAAGTGGGGCGTCAACCTCGCCGAAAACGCCCAGGTCGCCGTTTTGGGCAACATCATCGTCAACCAAGAGGGTGCCCGTATTAACATCAAAGAGGTGCGCCCGCTCGAAGCCTACGTGATGAGCAACGTGAAACGCGTCACCTGGCTCCTCAAACCCGACCACCCGCAGTTAAACGACTTCCTCAAAACGCTGCGCGAGACGCTCAACAAGCAGGTCGGCTCCACGCTGACTTCGCTCGGTTTCCTCTTCGAAGACCGCATCACCGCGCTGTCCGATGTCAGCGGCGCCCTGGGATGGAAACTCACACCCAACAAATTCCAGGAACTCCGCAACCATCCCTGCGTCGCCGGCGTGCAAATCGAAACCAAACACCTCGAAATCGCCGACGACCGCAAGTGGTCGAAGAAATTCTAAAATTACACAGAGGGCACGAGAGGTAGCACCAAGGCCACAAAGCCGAAAAGCGACTCCCTGCATTTCCTCCGTGACCTCTGTGCCCACCTCTGTGACCTCTGTGTAACTCTCCGTTCCGACTCCTCTCAATTTCCATGTCCGACTCCGCCCTCATCAACCGCGCCACGCTCATCATCGACCAAGTCTCGGCCGAAAAACCCGCCGACTACGTGCTGCGCGGCGTGCTCGGCGCGGACAAAGAGCTTCACCCCGCCGACAAGCGCGACATCTCCCGCGCCGTTTTCATCTACTACCGCTGGCTCAACTGGCTCGATAAGGCCGCCTCCACCCAAAGCCGCGTCGCCTCCGCCCTCGACCTCCAGCGCAAGTTCGACACCGACCCGTCCTACTTCAAAACCGAGACGCTCGCCGCCCGCGCCGTCCCCGAGTGGGTCCACTCCGAAATCGACCTCACCCCCGACTACCTTCGCCACCTCCAGACCGACGCCGCCCTCTGGATTCGCGTCCAAAAAGAATTCGCCGCCGCCCTCCCCCGCTCCCTCGGCAACCTCGCGCCGTCTCCCTCGCCCCTCGTCCCTGAAGCCCGCCGCGACACCACGCTGCGCTACACCGGCCAGACCGATCTCTTCAAAACCTCCGAATTTCACCAAGGCGTGTTCGAGATCCAGGACCTCGCCTCGCAACTCGTCGGCTACGCCGCCAATCCCAAGCCCGGCGAAACCTGGTGGGACACCTGCGCCGGCGAAGGCGGCAAGACGCTCCACCTCTCCGAGCTGATGGAAAACAAGGGCCTCATCTGGGCCAGCGACCGCAACACCGGCCGCCTCGCCACGCTCCGCAAACGCGCCGGACGCGCCCAAGCCTTCAACTACCGCGCCGTCACCTGGAACGGCGGCCCGTTCCTCCCGACCAAGACCAAGTTCGACGGCATCCTCATCGACGCCCCATGCAGCGGCGTCGGCACCTGGCAGCGCAACCCGCACGCCCGCTGGACCACCACGCCCAACGATGTGAAGGAACTCGCCGAGATCCAACTCCAGCTCCTCAACCACGCCGCGCCCGCGCTCAAACCCGGCGGCCGCCTCATCTACGCCGTCTGCACGCTGACGAAGAGCGAAACCACCAAGATCGCCAATGCCTTCACCGAGGCGCATCCCGACTTCATTCCGGACTCCGTGCTCGGCCAAGGCCCGCAGCTTCACCTCTGGCCCCACGAGCTCAACGCCAACGGCATGTTCATCGCCGCATGGAAGCGTAAGGTCTGAAGTTTAAACACAGAGGTCGCAGCGCTCACCGAGTCCGGACCTCTTTCCTCTGCGCCCTCCGTGCCCTCTGCGTTAAAAAAAATCTCCTCCGCCACCGTCCGCGACGACTTCAACGATCCCATCGCAGTCGTCCATTACGCCCGCGCCGCGCACAGCCTCGGACTCTGGAAATCCGAAAAACTTCTCATCGAGCGGTTCTTCACCGACCCATCCGCCCGCCTCCTCGAAGCCGGCTGCGGCGCCGGCCGTGTGACGCTCGGTCTCTGGGAACTCGGCTATCAAAACCTCGTCGCCTTCGACTTCGCCGAGGAGCTCGTGGACCAGGCCCGCGCCCTCGCCGAGGAGCGCTCCGCCCGGATCCCCATCCACCACGCCGACGCCACCGCCCTGAAAAAGTGTCACCTATTGGGTGACACTTCCTCGAATGCTTCCTCTCAAAACGACGTCGATTCCAAACCAAAGTGCCACCCAATAGGTGACACTTTGTTCGACGGCGCGCTCTTCATGTTCAACGGCCTGATGCAGATCCCCGGTCGGGCGAATCGCCGCGCCGCGCTGCAAAACCTCGCCGCCGTCTGCCGTCCCGGTGCGTCGCTCCTGTTCACGACCCACGACCGCGACCACTCGCGCGTCGAACGCGCCTCGTGGAAACTCGAGGCGCTCCGCTGGGAACAGGGACAACAGGACCCGCGGCTTGTCGATTTCGGCGATCGTTATTTCGAGGAGGACGACGTCGGCCGCACGTTCATGCACCTGCCCGACCGTCCCGAAATTCTGGAGGACCTTGCCGCGACCGGCTGGATGCACGAATTCGACTCCATGCGCCGCGACCTCGCTCGCGAATCCCGCGCCGTGGTGGAGTTCTCCGACGAATGCCGCTTCTGGGTCGCGCGGCGGGCTTGATTGTGAAGCAACGTGTGGCCGGCGCCCCCGCCGGCCAAAGAGAGGCGCACGCAACCGAACCGGGCGTTGGCCGATCTAAGCCTGCCTCCCGGCGGTGCACTGTCCGCCTGCGGAGGTCTCCCCTTGGCCGCCGGGGCGGCGGCATTACTTTACAGGATGCTCAACGCGTGATCAGGAACGTCTGCTCCACCGGTTCCGCGGTCTTGAGCTTGGGATCGATGGAGCGTCCCCATTGCCAGGCAACCACCGTGACCTTGATCGGAAACTTGGCGCGCGGCGGGATCGCCGTGAAGGTGAGCGTGTTCCCCGCCAGTTCAGCCGGACCCTCGCGAACGTAAAAATAAACTGGCACGTTCGCGCTGGAGGTCGCGGCGAGCGTGAGCGTTTTCACCCCCACCTGCTGGTCGGTGATTTTGGAGAAGGTGATCTTCTGGTCCGCTCCGACGGTGTTTTTCAGCGGGAAATGCATCACCGCCTGTTGCGCGGCCCGCTTGTATTGGGCGTCGCCCGGATGACTCGCGAGCAGCCAGATTTCGTTCGAGCGTTTGGCGTTGTTCATCCCCATCCGATAAAAACGGATCGCCCACGAATCCGGTCCGACCTGCGTCACCGGCCCGCAGATACGCGAGATCACCACCGGGCCGCCGCCCGTGGCATGCCCGACCGGCGAACCGGCCTTGAGCCCGGTCCATCCCTCGGGGCGGCCGGGCGGCACGGTGTCCAAAAACGCGCCAGTGAGCTTGAAGGTGATGCCATCCGCACCCGGCTCAAACGCGAGGTGCACCTGCGCATGCGACTTGGGGTTTTGCGAAGTGATGCCCTTCGCCTGAACATAGCCCGCCAAGTCAGCCTTCTTACCCCGATACTGGAGGCCGAAGTTTTCAATGGCGTAGGCCATCTCGCCATCGAAACACCAAAACGCATCGTTCACGTTGCCGGTGTATTGGCCCACAGGAGCGGCGGGAGCCTTGGGCGGGTTGTCGGGGCGCCAACGGTCCACCAGCCAGCCCTGCTTGGTCGGGTCGATGGGCTTGAGCGCGACCGGACCATCGAGCGGAGCGTCGGCGGGCAGACGATAAGCGGCAGCTTTGGCGATGTAGAAAGCGAGGAAAGCGGCCTTCTCGTCACTCACGTCGAAATGGCCGGCGCCCGGATTCGCGAGCATCGTCAACGCAAGTTTCGGGTGCTCCTTGCGCTGCTGCAAACCGGTCCCGGCCCGGTCGGCGGCAGCCTCGTATTCGCCCATCGAGACGAGGCCCAGCACTCCATCGACGGTGCGGTCGCCCCACTCGGGCGTGTTGACGTCTTTGTAATACGGCCACTGCCCGCTCACCGACAGCACCGCCAGCGTCCGCTCGGGATGCAATGCGGAGAAATTCCACGGATAGGACGCCGACGCCGAATGGCCAAGCGGGATCACCGGCGCGAACTTCAGTTCGCGATAACCCGATTCCTCCCCGAGCGCGGCCAGCATGGCGTCAAACGGTTCGGCCGAGCCTTTGTCGAAGCGGTAAAACAGATCGAGCGCCGGCGTGATCCAGATCTCGGCGATGCCGAGCTTCGCCATGGTTTCGCGAAACTTCGCGTGTTCGAGGATCGGTTCCTCCTCCATGTTGTGCTGCCCCACCACAACCGCGCGCACACGCTGGCAGCCGGGCGGAATCCAGAGAAACGCCCGTGGATGGTCGTTGTTCTCGGACGAGGCCACGTCCGTCAACGGAATCGACCACTGCCAGTCGGCGGAGCGGACCGGGCGGACGAGGCCGAACAGCACGAACAACATAATAACCGCTGAACTCAGCGATGGGTGACGCAGAGGAAGGAAGAGTTTCACGGGGGGCAGGATGAGTTATTGAATGAAGAAACCGCCGGACATGAAAGTCCGGCGGTTTCTTCAAGCCAGGTCACGCATGGAATGCCTCAGTTTTTTGCGCGAGCAGCGGCGAAGCACCGTCACGCCATGAACCATTCCACCGAGGATCGCCGCGTAGGTCGTTGGCTCGGGGACGGCGGACACCGAGAGAAGGCCGGTGCTTTCATTGAGCGAGAAAGTCCGGCCACCCCTTCGAGGGAGCCATTCTGATCGTTGCCGTCCCGCGCGCACCCGTCATCAAAGCCGGTTGCCCCCCGCGCAACCCCTGACTTGCGCCGTCCGCGTCCGTGCGCAACCTTCGGCCTTTCCTTTTCCGCCATGCCCACTTTCACCGATCGCACCTGGCTCTGGTTCGCCGCCGCGTGTTACCTCGCGGGCTTCGCGCTCGGCACCGTGGCGGTCATCCGCGAGCGGAAACTCTCCCGCGCGCTGATGTATTTCATCATCGCCGCCGGCTTCGCCTTGCAAACCTTCGGCCTCTACCTGCGCGGCCTTGAGGTCAAAGGCTGCCCGCTCGGCAACACCTTCGAACTGTTCCAGTTCATCGCCTGGTCCGCCATCGCCCTCTACCTCGTCATCGGCGCCACCTTCCGGCTCAGCCTGCTCGGCTATTTCACGTCCGTTCTCGCCGCCGCGCTGACCGCCGCCTCCCTCGCCTTCCCCGCCTGGGACGCCGCGCGCCGCGTCAACATCTTCGGCGGCAATCCGTGGATCGAGTTCCATGCCGCCATCGCGCTGTTCAGCTACGGCGTCTTCGCCCTGCTCACGCTCACCTCGCTGATGTATGTGCTGCAGGTGTTCAGCTTAAAACGTCAGCACCTGCACGGTCTGTTTTCCTTCCTCCCGTCGATCCGCGAACTCGACCACATCAGCCTGCGCCTGCTCTCCGCCGGCGTGATTCTGCTCACCGCCTCGCTGGCCGTCGGCGCGGTTTACTGGCTCGACGACACGACGAAGGTCAATGCGCTCAAACTCTCCATCACCCTCGCTGTGTGGGCCGCCTACGCCGTCGTGCTGATCCTGCGCCTGCGCAGCAAACTCGTCGGCAAGCGCCTCGCCTGGATTCTCCTCGGGCTCTTCGCCGCCGTGCTCCTTTCCCTGCCGCTGGTGAGCGGCAACCACCCCGCCGCCACCGCCCCGGCCGTCTCCGCCTCATGAGTTCGCCCGTGCTTTTCCTGCTGGGCGCGAGCCATCACAAGACGCCGCTGGAGCTGCGCGAAAAACTCGCGCTGCCCGCCGACCGCCTGCCCGCCTTTCACCAGACCGCCTCCACCCTGCCCGGCATGAAGGAGCTGGCGGTCCTCAACACCTGCAACCGCGTCGAGTTCTACGGCATCGCCGACTCGCCCGAAACGGTCCGGAGCCTGCGCGAAACGTTCTGCGAATTCCAAGGCTTCCCCCCGGACGCCTTCGCGTCCATCAGCCACCACGCCGCGGGCCTGTCGGCCATCGAGCACCTGCTCACCGTCGCCTCCGGCCTCGACTCGCAGATGCTCGGCGAGACCGAGATCCTCGGCCAAGTGAAGGACGCTTACGCCGCCGCCCAGGACCGCCGCACCACCGGCCCGGTGCTCAACCGCGTTTTCCAAAAGGCGTTTCAGCATGTGAAATACGTGCGCACGCACACCGCCATCACCGCCGGCCAAATCAGCGTGGCCAACGTCGCGGTGGACCTCGCGCTCAAGATCTTCGGCGACCTCGCCTCGACCCGCATTCTGCTCCTCGGCGCCGGCGACATCGGCGAGAAAACCGCCAAGGCTTTCCAGAGCCGTGGTGCCGGCTCGCTCACCGTGGCCAGCCGCACGCTCGGCCGCGCCATGGAACTCGCCACCACGCTGAACGCCTCCGCGCTGCCGTGGGAACACGTGACGTCCCGTCTCGGCGAATACTCCGTGGTCGTCGGCTCCACCGCCGCGCCGGACGTGGTCGTGACGCTGGCCGACGCCACCGCCGCGATCAAAACACGCCCGGCCGATCCGCTCTTCTTTATCGACCTCGCCCTGCCCCGCGACATCGACGCGTCGGTGGCCAAGTTGGAAAACGTCTTCCTCTACAACCTCGACGACCTGGCGAAGATCGCGAAGGAAAACCTTGCCGCCCGCACCGCCGAGGTCGTCCACGCAAAAAAGATCGTCACCGAAAAAGCCGCCGCGCTCTGGAAACAAGTCGAGTCGCAGGCCGGCGGAGGGCTCTGACGGAAACTCGATCCGTTAACACAAAAACGCGACCTCAGCCCATCTTCCGCAGCACCCAGTCGGCCACCGTGCCGCCAGCCGGGCAGGTCAGCAAGGTGCGCAGTTTTTCGGCCTGAGTCTGGGTGGCGATGAGGCGGTCGATATTACGCAGACACGCATCCAGCTCCGCCGCCAGCGCCTGCGGAGTCGCCGCGCCCTGGATGTATTCGGGATACATCGGCTCCTTGAGAAGCAGATTGGCGATGCCGAGATATGGCACCTTCACCAGCATGCGGCCGAGAATGTAGGTGAGTGGATTCGCCCGATACACCACCGCGCCGGGGATCGCCGCAAGGGAGCAATGCATCGACATCGTGCCGCTCGACGTGAGCACGGCCGACGCCGCCACCGGCGAGCCGGTCGGCAGCAGTTTCACATGGACCGGCGGCTTGGCGGCCAGCAGCACCTCTTTGATGAACTCACTCGGATACAGCACGATCGCGTCGCGTTTGCCGTAGGCGGCGTAGCCGGCCAGCAGCAGCGGGAAAATCCGGCCGACCGCCTGCTTGCGGCTGCCGGGCAACAGCAGGATCGGCGCCTCCGGATCGTAGCGGACCGGCGCCTCGTGCTCTTCGTCGAGAAATGGATGCCCGACAAACTCCACCGGCAGCGAGGTGTCGGCGTAACACCCGACCTCAAAAGGGAAAATCACTGCCAGCCCATCGAGATCGCGCGCCATGCTGAAGCGGCGCTTGGCCTTCCATGCCCAGATCTGCGGCGAGATGTAGTAGAGCAGCGGAATTTTGCCACCGCCCTTCACCGACAGCCCGCGTTCGCGCAGCGCCTTCGCCAGGCGCAGGTTCAGACCGGGATAATCGACAAAGCAAATCGCGCGCGGCTTATGCTCGGCGATCCAGCGCAGCGTCTCCTCGAAGAGCGCCTTGAAAAACGGATAGTTTTTGAGCACCTCGACGAAGCCCACCACCGACGAGGCGGTCATGTCGTGGAGCACCTGCGCACCGGCCTTGGCGAGCTCAGGCCCGCCGAGGGCGACGACCGAAAACCCCGGTCGCTTCGCGCGCAGCTCGCGCACCATCGTGGCCGCATGCTGGTCGCCCGAATGCTCGCCCGCGATCACCAGCAGGTCCACACGCCCGGCGGCGGGCGGAGGCAGGCGGAACTGTGCGGTGGTGCTCATTCTGCGCTCACTTCTGCGCGGCCTTGATCTGCTCGGTGATCTGGATCGCGACCTCGAGCGCAGTCTTGGCCAACGATGCACCGACCTTCGGCTGGGTGCGCTCGGCGACGCTCTGGGTGAAATGCATCAGCTCCAGCTTCAGCGGCTCGTCCTTCTCGATGGGGATTTCCTGCACCGGGATCGAGCTGGCGTCGCCCGCCTTGGCCAGGCCGACCTTCAGCTTCACGCCGTAGGCGATGAGGTCGTTCTTTTTCACCAGATGGCCCTTCTGGTTCATGAAATCGAGCGAGAGGTAGGCGTTGTCCTGGAAAATGCGGATCTCGCGGTTCTTTTTGAGGCTCATGCGGCTCGCGCTGAGATTGGCCACGCAGCCGCTCTCGAACTCGATGCGGGCGTTGGCGATGTCCTCCGTCTTGGAGAGCACGCTGATGCCCACGCTGTCGATCTTGCGGATGGGCGACTTCGCCAGGGCGAGCACGATGCCGATGTCGTGAATCATCAGATCGAGCACGACGCCGACCTCGGTGCCGCGCGGCGTGTAGGGGGCGAGACGCTCAGCCGTGATGTAGCCGGGGCGGTCGATGTGTTTCTCCATGAAACTCATGACCGGATTGAAATGCTCGATGTGGCCGACCTGCACGATGCAGCCGTTGGCTTGGGCGGCGGCGAGCACGCGCTCGGCCTCGGCCAGCGTGGCGGTGATGGGTTTCTCGATGAGTAGGTGGCACTTCTTCGCGAGCAGCGGGAGGGCGACCAGCTCGTGTTTGTCGGTCGGCACGACCACGGAGATCGCGTCGCAGGCCTCGCCCAGCTCCTCGATGGTGGCGAAGCGGCGGCAGTTATGGCGCTCGCAGATCTCCTTGGCGCGCTCGTCGCTCGCCTCGTAGATGCCCATGAACTCGACGTTGGGCAGCGACGCGTAGATGCGCGCGTGGTGCTGGCCGAGCGAACCGACGCCGGCGACACCGCATTTGATCTTGGGCTTGGAGGAGGAGAAGAAGCTCACGGGTAAAAGGACTAGGGGTTTTGGAGTTTGCCGTCGTGCATAAACAACGTGCGCGCCGCGCGGGCGGCGTGGACGGCGTTGTGGGTCACCAAGACAAGCGCGATGCGCTGCTCCGCGCACAGGCCGAGCAGGAGATCGATGATCGAGTCGCCGGTCTTTTCGTCGAGATTGCCCGTGGGCTCGTCGGCGAGGATGAGGCGCGGCGAATTCATCAGCGCCCGCGCCACGGCCACGCGCTGGCGTTCGCCGCCGGAGAGCTGCGACGGCAGGTGGTGCGAGCGCTCGGCCAGCCCGACGCGGGCCAGCAGGTCGCGGGCGCGCTGGCGCTCGGCACCACCGACCGGACCGGCCACGCGGGCGGCCATGAGCACGTTGCCCAACGCATCGAGCTCGGGGATCAAGTAAAACGACTGGAACACCATGCCGAGGAATCGCGCGCGACGGGCGGCGCCGGTATCGGGCAATCCCGACCAGACCACCCGGCCGGAGTCGGGCGCATCCAAGCCGGCGAGCAGGTGGAGCAGCGTCGATTTCCCCGAACCGGACTCGCCACGGATGGAGACGCTTTCGCCGTCGTTCACCGACAGGCTCACGCCGCGCAGCACCTCCAGACGGCGCTCGCCGCTCAGGTAGGTTTTGTGGATGTCGAAGGACTCAAGGATGAGGTCACTCATTGCGCAGGGACTCCACGGGGTTGAGCTTGGCCGCGCGCACGGCGGGGAAAACCCCCGCCAGCGTCGAGATCACGATGGTGCCGGTGATGATTATCACGAGATCGAGCGACTCGATGTGCGCGGGCACGTTGCTGAATTGATAAAAACGTTCGAGGGTCGCCTGGCTGCCGGTGAGCTTGGTGAACGCGAGCAGGATGTGGTTGCGCTCATGCAGAAATCCGAAGCCCAGGGCGAGTCCGGTGCCGGTGCCGATCAGACCGATCAGGAAACCCTGCACGCAGAAACACGCGGCGATTTGACGGGGCGTGCCGCCGAGCGCGCCGAGTAAACCGATCTCGCGGGTCTTGCGCACCACCGTGGTGAGCAGCGAGCTCATGATGGAGAACGACGCGACGAGGATGATGAACAGCAGCAGGATCGAAACGAGGTTCTTCTCCATCTGGAGGACGAAGAGAAACTCGCTGTTGGCCTCCATCCAGGAACGGGCCGCCATCTCGGGCTGCTGCGGCAGGACGGCGTTGATGCGCTCGGCCATGGCGTCGGCATCGAGCTTGGGGTCGATCTTCACGTTGAGGCCGTGGACGGCCTCGCCGAGTCCGTAGAGGTCCTGCATGCGGCGGAGCGTCACCAGCACGGTGTTGCTGTCGAGCTGCTGGTGGCCGATCTCGAAAATGCCGACGACCACGAGTTCGCGAGGGAGAAACACCTCGTCGTTTTTCAGGCGCTCGATCAACAGCGGGGAGGAAATCGTGACTTTCCCTCCGATCTGCACGCCCAGCGAATAGGCGAGCTGCGAACTCAGGATGACCGTGTCGTCGTCGAGCTCGTCGAGCGAGCCGACACGGATGAACCGGTTGAGCGGAATGACGTCGTTCACGCGGTTGACGTCCACGCCCTGAATCATCGGGAAGGCGGGTTTGCGTCCGTATTCCAGCATGCCCACGCCCTCGGCGAACGGCGTGACGCCGAGCACGCCGGGGACCTTGGCGACGGTGGCCATCAGAGGGCCGGCCTTGTTGATGAGGCCGTTGGCGCGGATCTGCACGTCGCCTTGCGTGTCGATGATCATGCGGCGGATCTCGTAGCCGAAGCCGCCCATAACGCTGTTGGTCACCACGAGCGTGGCCACGCCCAGCGCCACGCCGAGGATCGAGATCGCCGTGAAAAACGACAGTCGCTTCCCGGTCGGGAAGAGCTGCTTCAGGGCGAGATATAAATACCAAGGCATCAGATTCGGAGGGTTACACAGAGGGCACGAGAGGTAGCACAGAGATCACGGAGCAAAGAGATGAATGATTCCGACTCTGTGCACTCTGTGACTCCTCTTGTGCCCTCTGTGCAACCTCATCAGGAACCGGGACGCAGCTGCGGATAAAGGATCACGTCACGGATGCTCTCGGCGCCCGTGAGCAGGATGCAGAGGCGGTCGATGCCGATGCCCATGCCGCCGGCGGGCGGCATGCCGTGCTCAAGGGCGAGCAAGAAGTCGTGGTCGATCTTCTGCTGTTCCTCGCCGGCCTGCGCCTCGAACATCGCGCGCTGCACGTCGGGGTCGTTCTGCTCCGAGTAGGCGGGCGCGATTTCCATGCCGCCGATGATCAGCTCGAACACGTCGATCGTGGTCGGATCGTCGACGGTGATCTTGGCCAGCGGGCAAAGCTCCTTGGGCAGGTGGGTGACAAAGGTCGGCTGGATGAGCTTCGGCTCGATGAGCTTGCCGAAGATCTCGTTGGTGAGCTCGAACTCCTCCCACTTCGGGTCGGCGTAAAGACCGAGCGCCTGCACGCCGGCGACCTTTTCCTCCTTAGTGCGGCTGAACCACTGGGCGTCGCCGGTCTTTTCAATGATGAGGTCCTTATACTTCACCTCGCGCCACTGGCCGCCGAAGTTGATCATCTCGCCGGTGGCGGCGTGCTTGATCTCGGAGACGCCGAGGATGTTTTGGCAGAGGGAGCGCAGCAGGTCCTGCACGAGCGTCATCATGCCGCGGTAGTCGCTGTAGGCTTGGTAAACCTCGAGCATGGTGAACTCGGGGTTGTGGCGGCGGGAGACTCCCTCGTTGCGGAAATTGCGGCCGATCTCGAACACGCGGTCGTAGCCGCCGACCAGCATGCGCTTCAGGTAAAGTTCGAGCGAGATGCGCAGCACGAAGTCCGTGTTGAGCGTGTTGTGGTGCGTCTGGAACGGACGGGCTGCGGCGCCGCCGGCGACCGCCTGAAGGACGGGCGTCTCGACTTCGAGGAACTGACGGTCTTCGAGGAAGCGGCGGATGTGCGACACGATGCGCGAACGCGTCATGAGACGGGTGCGCGACTCCTGGTTGACGATGAGATCGAGGTAGCGCTGGCGGTAGATCTGCTCGGAGTCAGTGAGACCGCTCCACTTTTCGGGGAGCGGACGCAGCGCCTTGGAGACAAGTGTGAACGCATCCACGCGCACGGTGATCTCGCCGGTCTTGGTTTTGAACAACGTGCCGGTAACGCCGATGATGTCGCCCAAATCGAGGGACTTCTTGAAGACGCCGTAGCGCTCTTCGCCGAGCACGTCCTTGCGGAAGTAGAGCTGGATCTGACCCTGCTGGTCCTGGATTTTGACGAACGAACTGCCGCCCTGGACGCGGAAGGTGACGAGGCGGCCGGCGACGGTGACGGTCACCGCGTAATCCTGGCCGTCCACGTAAAGCGCCTTGGCCTCCTGCGAGAAATGGGTGGTGGCGACATTGGCGCGGAACGGGTCGAAACCGCCGGCGCGCATCTCGGCCAGCTTTTGGCGGCGGACGGCATGCTGGTCGTGGGAAATATCGGTCGAAGGAGTCTCGCTCATGGGAATCGGAAACCGTGGCGCGCCCCCCTGCCCTGCGCAAACGCAAAAACCCGCGCGGCCGGATGCCCGTGGAGGGACTTGCGACCGGTCCCGGTAACTCTCATGATCAGGGCGTGCCCACCCCGCTCCTCGGCCCCATCTTCGCCAGCGCCGGCCTCGGCGCGCTCATCGGCCTCATCCGCCAATGGAGCGAACAGACCGAGCATGGCGGCAAAACCGATTTCGGCGGCGTGCGCACCCACACGTTTTGGGCGATCCTCGGATGCCTGGGTGCGGCCGCCAGCCGGGATTTCGCGCCGATGGCGTTGCCAGTGGTCGTCGCGGTGGTCGCCACGCACCTGATGGTCGCGCACAACCGGCTGACCGCAGCCTCCTCGCCCGGCAGCACGTCGTTCGCCGCCTCGTTGCTCACGCTCTTCATTGGCGCGCTGGTCGCGTGGGGCTACACCCAGACGGCCGTGGTCGTCGCCGCGCTCACCATGGTGCTGCTCGGGCTCAAGCAACCGATTCACGACTGGACGCGCGCCTTCACCCCGGCGGACATCCGCGGCACGTTGCAATTCGTCGCGATCACCGGCGTCGTGCTCCCGCTCGTGCCCGACCGGGCGATGGGACCGTTCAACGCGTTCAACCCCTACGCGACCTGGCTGATGGTCGTGCTCATCTCGGGCCTCGGTTTCAGCGGCTACATCGCGATGCGCCTCTTCGGCAGACAGGCGGGCATGCTGGTCACCAGTCTGTTCGGCGGACTCGCCTCGAGCACGGCCTCGACCCTGGCCTTCAGCCGGCGCAGCCGGGAGGAGCCGCTGCTTTCGCGCGAATACTCGCTGGCCGTCGTGATCGCCTGCACCGTCATGCTGCCGCGCGTGGCGATCATCATCGCGCTGCTCAGCCCCTCGCTGGCCCTGCGGATCGCGCCCGCCTTTGCCGCCATGATGCTGCCCTCGGTGGTTTACGGCGCCTGGCAACGCTGGTTCGAGCGCTGCGACGACACGGGCGCGGTGGCCTCCCCGGCGATGGCCAACCCGCTCGGACTGGTCACCGCCATCAAGTTCGCCCTGCTCTACGCACTCATCGCCTTCGGCGTCAAAATGGCCACCCAGCTCGACTGGCAGGCGGGAATTCTCCCCCTGAGCTTTGTGTCAGGCCTCACGGACATGGATGCCATCTCCCTGTCGATGGCCAACAACTTGCGCGCCGGCACCCTCGCGGTCGATCTCGCCGCGCGCGCCACGATCATCGCGGCCGTGGCCAACTCGTTGCTCAAGGCCGCGCTCGCCATCGCGCTCGGTTCGCCCCTCCTGCGACGGCGCGCAGGCGGCGTCCTGCTGGTGACCGCACTGGTCGGCCTGGCCGCGATGTTCGCGGTATGAGACAGGCGCTTGCGCCACGCGCCCATCGCCGTATCGGTTAACGCATGTCCGCCACCACCACCCGCACCGCCGTCGCATCCGTGTCCTTCCAGGACTGGGGCCGCACGCGTTACGAGGCGGCTTGGCGCGCGCAGGACGAACTCGTCGCGCGCCGCATCGCCGGCGAGATCGGCGACACGCTCGTGTTCACCGAGCACGAGCCCGTTTACACCGTCGGTCTGCGCAGCGGCGCCGATCAAAATCTCGTGTGGGATCCGGCGCACCTCGCCCGCGAAGGCATCGAGGTCGTCAAAACCAACCGCGGCGGCGACATCACCTACCACGGGCCCGGCCAGATCGTCGGCTACCCGATCGTCGATCTTTCGCCGCGCAAGGATCTCCATGAATACCTGCGCCTGCTCGAACAGGTCATGATCAACACCGTCGGCTCGCTCGGCCTCGTCGCCACCCGCCGCGAGGGCAAGACCGGCATCTGGGTCGGCACGCGCAAGATCGCCGCCATCGGCGTGGCCGTGCGCCGCTGGGTCGCCTACCACGGCTTCGCCCTCAACGTGAACGCCAACCTCTCGCACTTCCAAGGCATCGTCCCCTGCGGTATCAGCGCCACCGAGGGCACCGTCACCTCTCTCCAGGCCGAACTCGGCCACGAACTCGATCTCGCCGAGGTCAAGGCTCTGCTCACCAGCGAGTTCACCCGACTCTTTCCCCAATTTCTTGAAACCGCCAATACCCGCTAATCTGCGCTAATAGCTGCACCGCTTCCTGAAAAATTAGCGACCATTAGCGTGCATTGGAGACCAAAACCCGTTTTCTTCCCCCTTCCTTCCGATGGACGACACTTCGCGTAAACCTTCTTGGCTCCGTGCCAAACTGCCCAGCGGCCCTGGCTACCAAGCCGTGCGCAAGCTCGTGGACGACCACAAGCTCCACACCGTCTGCCAAAGCGCGCAGTGCCCCAACCTCGGCGAATGCTGGTCCCGCGGCACCGCGACCGTGATGATTTTGGGCAACATCTGCACCCGCTCGTGCAACTTCTGCGCGATCCAGACCGGCCGCCCCACCGAGCTCGACCTCGGCGAGCCCGCCCGTGTCGCCGATGCCGTGGCCAAGATGAACCTCAAGCACTGCGTCATCACCTCCGTCGCCCGCGACGAGTTGAAGGACGGCGGCGCCGCCGTCTGGGCCGCCACCATCCGCGCGGTCAAACACCTCAATCCAAACACGGCCATCGAGGTCCTCACCCCCGACTGGAAGGGCAACACCGACCTGCTCGACCTCGTGCTCGACGCGAAGCCCGACATTTTCAACCACAACCTGGAGACCGTCGAACGCCTGCAAAAACCCGTGCGCGTGCAGGCCCGCTACGACCGCTCCCGCTCGATTCTTCGCCACGCCAAATCCCGCGGATTCACCACCAAGACGGGCATCATGCTCGGCCTCGGCGAACGCGAGGAAGAGATCGCGCAAACCCTCCGCGACATCGCCGACGACAAGACCGACATCGTCACCATCGGCCAGTATTTGCAGCCCACCCCGCAGCATTGGAAGATCGCCCGGTGGGTGCACCCCGACGAGTTCGTGAAGTGGAAGGACTACGGTCTGTCCCTCGGCATCGGCGTGATCGAAAGCGGCGCGATGATCCGCTCCAGCTACCACGCCGACGAACAGTCGCAGAAATACACCGGCGCCGAACACCTCAACACCGCCAACGCCCTGGCGGAGGCCTGAGTCGGAGGAGGGGAATGAACCACTGATGGTTTCATCAAAGGATGAAACCTTGGAAATCCCCTCCGGCTGATCGCCTGCGGAATAAATTGAGGGATCTGCTCATCGCAGATTGTCTTAGCCGGTGATTAGCCGGCCCATCATCTAATGCGGAGCCGATCAGGCGAAGCGGTTCACGTAGGTTTCATCCCTTGATGAAACCCATGAGTGGTTAAACCCTCTGTCTGCCCGTCAGCTTCCCGTTTTTCTCCGTGCCCTCCGCCGTCCGCGTGTCTTAACTCGCGGACATGAAGACCCGTGCCGAGATCGTCGAAAACTGGCTTCCGCGCTACACCGGCGTCCCCCTCGACCAGTTCGGCGACTACATCCTGCTCACCAACTTTCAGCACTACGTGAAGCTCTTCGCGCAGTGGAACCGGGTGAAGGTCAACGGCCGCGACAAGCCCATGAGCAGCGCCACCGCCGGGCGCATCACCATCATCAATTTCGGCATGGGCAGCGCCACCGCCGCCACCGTGATGGACCTGCTCAGCGCCATCAAACCCAAGGCGGTCCTCTTCCTCGGCAAATGCGGCGGCATCAAACACCGCGCCGAGGTCGGCGATTTGATCCTGCCCATCGCAGCCATCCGCGGCGAGGGCACGAGCAACGACTACTTCCCCCCCGAGGTCCCCGCCCTGCCCGCCTTCGCGCTTCAGAAGGCCATCTCCACCACCATCCGCGACTACGCCCGCGACTACTGGACCGGCACCGTTTACACCACCAACCGTCGGGTGTGGGAGCACGACACCGCGTTTAAGAAATACCTCAAAAAAATCCACGCCATGGCCATCGACATGGAGACGGCCACGATTTTCATGACCGGCTTTTTCAACCAGACGCCCACCGGCGCCCTGCTGCTCGTGAGCGACCAGCCCATGGTTCCCGATGGCATCAAGACCGCCGAGAGCGACGCCGCCGTGGACGAGGTTTACGTCCACGACCACCTCAAGATCGGCGTCGATTCGCTCAAGCAGCTCATCAACCAGGGCCTCACGGTAAAGCACCTGCGGTTCTGAGCCGGAATCGGAGTTTAACGCAAAGACGCGAAGAGAAAACCGAAGGGCGCAAAGCTCCGATCCGTCTCCCCTGATGACCACTGATCCGACATCAGTGATAATCAGTGCTCATCAGTGGTTAAAACATTCCGCCCTTCGCGTCCTTCGGATCGTCCTTGGCGCGTTTGCGTTAAAAATCTCTCCCTCAACCCACCGTGATCGTAATCGCCGCCGCCACGGCGCGCGCGCGCTCCTTGGCCTCCTCAGGCGTCGCTCCGGTCGCCACCGCGACGGCCAGTCGGCGATGGCCTTTGCACTCGGGTTTTCCGAACAGGCGCACCTGGCTCTCCGGCACGGCCAACGCCTTCTCCAATCCTGAAATCACCGGCACGCCGTCGCCATGGCCCAGCAGCGCCACGCTGTGCGCAGGACGAAACACCACGATGGGCGGCACCGGCAGATCGAGGATCGCCCGCGCGTGCAGCGCGAACTCGCTCCACTGCTGGCTGCCGATCGTCACAAGTCCGGTGTCATGCGGACGCGGACTCACCTCGCTGAAAATCACCTCGTCGCCGCACACGAAACACTCGACGCCGAACAGGCCGTGGCCTCCGAGGTTGCCCACGACTTTTTTGGCGATGTCCTGCGCCTGCGCCCATGCCACCGGCGACATCGGACACGGCTGCCAGCTCTCGCGATAGTCCCCGTCGATCTGCACGTGGCCGACCGGCGGACAACACTGGATGCCGTTGCTCGCCGAGACCGTCAGCACGGTGATCTCGTAGTCGAACTTAACAAAGCCCTCGACGATGCAGCGCCCCGCCCCGGCGCGCGCGCCCTTCTGCGCGTAGTCCCAGGCAGCCGCCATGCCGGCGGGCGTTTTAACGACGCTCTGACCGTGGCCGCTGGACGACATGAGCGGTTTCAACACGCACGGGAAACCCAGCGCCTCGCCCGCCGCGAGCGCCTCGCCCTCGGTGGCGACGAAGCGGTAAGGCGACGTCGGCAGCTTGAGCTGCTCCGCGACGAGGCGGCGGATGCCCTCGCGGTTCATGGTGAGTTTGGCGGCGCGGGCAGTGGGGATCACGCGTTGGCCGGCGGCTTCGAGTTCCACCAGCACGTCGGTGGCGATGGCCTCGATCTCCGGCACGACGAGGTCGGGCTTTTCCTCGGCGATCACGCGGCGCAGCGCGGCGCCGTCGAGCATGGAGAACACATGGCTGCGGTGCGCCACCTGCATGGCGGGCGCTCCGGCGTAACGGTCGCAGGCGATCACCTCGCAACCGAGGCGTTGCAGCTCGATCACGACCTCCTTCCCGAGTTCGCCCGAGCCGAGCAGCAGGACGCGCGTGGCGCGGGGTGAAGAAGGCGGTGCGAACGTTCCGGGCGTGAGCATGGATGAAAGATCGTCGAGCTTGGCGTCCGATCAAAACACGTCCAGCCCGACGGAGCGAAAGATCACCCGGGCGGCTTCCGTCGCCTCCGGCGTGGGCGGCGGGGTTTCGGCCAGAGTGTAAGGCAGGTCGAGTGCTTTCCACTTCGATTCGCCCATCTTGTGAAACGGCAGCACCTCGACGCGTTCGACCGCGGATCCGAGGCCGGCTACAAACGCCGCCAGACCTTCGATGTTCTCGGCCGCGTCGGTGAGGCCGGGCACGAGCACGAAGCGAATCCACATCGGGCGCTTGAGCGCAGCTAGTCGGCGGGCGAAGGCCAGCGTGGGTTCGACGTCGACGCCCGTCACCCGCTTGTAGGTCGCGGGCAGGAAAGACTTGATGTCGAGCAACCACAGATCGGTGAGCGCCATCAGTTCGTCGTCCACCCTCGCGCCGAGGTAGCCGCTGGTGTCGATCGCCGTGTGCAGGCCCATCTCCCTGGCACCGCGAAGCAGCGCCTTCACAAAACCCGGCTGCACCAGCGGCTCGCCCCCGCTGATCGTGAGCCCGCCACCGCGCAGAAACGCGCGGCGCCGGGCGAGGTCGACCAGCAACTCGGACGCGCCACGCAGTTCGCCATGGTTCAGGCACATCGCGTCTGGGTTGTGACAGTAGAGGCAGCGCAACGGGCAGCCCGTCAGGAAAATCACCTGCCGGATGCCCGGGCCGTCCAACATGCCCGCTGTCTCGATCGAGTGGACGCAACCGGCCCTCACCGGCTCGCAGACGGCGGCCGGCGCGGGCGTGGACGGGAAGGCGGACGGGTTGGCGGCGTTCACCGGGATCCGTGGAAGGTGCGGTTGATTACGTCGAGCTGCTGCTCGCGGCTGAGCTTCACGAAGTTCACCGCGTAGCCGGAAACGCGCACGGTGAGCTGCGGATATTTTTCCGGATGAGCCATCGCCTCTTCCAACGTGGCGCGGTCGAACACGTTCACGTTGATGTGGTGGCCACCCGATGAGAAATAGCCGTCCAGCAGTCCGCTCAGATTGTTGATGCGCGCGAGGTCGTCACGGCCAAGCGCGCCCGGAATGATGCTGAACGTGTAGCTGATGCCGTCCTGTGAATCCTGATACGGCAGCGACGCGACCGAGGCCATCGAGGCGATGGCGCCGTGGCGGTCGCGGCCGTGCATCGGGTTGGCGCCGGGGGCGAAGGGTTCGCCGGCGCGGCGGCCGTCCGGCGTGTGGCCGGTCTTTTTGCCGTAAACGACGTTCGAGGTGATCGTGAGCACCGACTGGGTGGCGACGCTGTTGCGGTAGGTCGGCTGCTGGCGGAGCTTGGCCATGAAGGTCTCCACGCACCAGCGCGCGAGCGAGTCGACGCGTTCGTCGTCGTTGCCAAACTTGGGGAAGTCGCCCTCGATCCGGTAATCGACCGCCAGGCCGGACTCGTCGCGGATGACGTGCACCCTGGCGTATTTCATGGCGGAGAGCGCGTCGGCCGCGACGGACAGGCCGGCGATGCCGCAGGCCAGCGTGCGCAGGATCTCGCGATCATGGAGCGCCATCTGCAGGCGCTCGTAGCAATACTTGTCGTGCATGTAGTGGATCACGTTGAGCGCGCCCACATACTGTCCGGCAAGCCAGCCCATCATGCGTTCGAAGGCGGCCTTGACCTCCTCGAACTCGAGCACGTCGCCGCGGATCGGCGCGGACGGCGGGGCCACCTGGACCTTCTGAATCTCGTCGATGCCGCCGTTGATGGCGTAAAGGAGCGTCTTGCCGAGGTTGGCACGCGCGCCGAAGAACTGCATCTGCTTGCCCACGCGCATGGCCGACACGCAGCAGGCGATGGCGTAGTCGTCGCCCCAGTAGGCGCGCATCAGGTCGTCGTTTTCATACTGCAGCGAACTGGTCTCGATGGAGGTGCGGGCGCAGAACTCCTTGAAGCCGACCGGCAGTCGCTCGGACCAGAGCACGGTGAGGTTGGGTTCGGGCGCGGCCCCAAGGTTGTGCAACGTCTGGAGGAACCGGAAGCAGTTCTTCGTCACGAGCGTGCGGCCGTCGATACCCATGCCACCGAGCGACTCGGTCACCCACGTGGGATCGCCGCTGAAGAGTTCGTTGTATTCCGGCGTGCGGGCGAAGCGCACGAGACGGAGTTTGAGCACGAGTTGGTCTACCAGCTCCTGCGCGGCGGACTCGGTGAGCGTCCCCTCGGCGAGGTCGCGGTCGATGTAAATGTCGAGGAACGTGGCGATGCGGCCGATGGACATGGCGGCGCCGTTCTGTTCCTTCACCGCGGCGAGGTAGGCGAAATAGGTCCACTGCACGGCCTCGGTGGCGTTGGCGGCGGGACGGGAAAGATCGAAGCCGTGGGCCTTGCCCATGGCGGCGAGTTCGGCGAGGGCGCGGATCTGCTCGGAGAGTTCCTCGCGGTCGCGGATCAGGTCGGCGGTGATGCCGGCGGCGGTCGTCTGGGCGAGCTGCTCCTTTTTGTCGGCGACGAGGAAGGCGGTGCCGTAGAGCGCGACGCGGCGGTAGTCGCCGATGATGCGGCCGCGGCCGTAGGCGTCGGGCAGGCCGGTGATGATGCCGACCGAGCGGCACAGGCGCATCTCGGGCGTGTAGGCGTCGAACACGCCCTCGTTATGGGTCTTGCGGTGCTTGAAAATCGCCGCGGTCTTCGGGTCCACCGAGCGGCCGGCGGACTCGACGGCGGCGGCAGCCATGCGGAAGCCGCCGAAAGGCATGAAAGCTCGCTTGAGCGGCGCGTCGGTCTGGAGGCCCACGATCACCTCGTTGTCGCGATCGATGTAGCCGGGCGGATGCGAGCAGATACTGGAGATGACCGATGTATCCAGATCGAGCATGCCGCCGGGAGAGGTGCGCTCGCGGGCGAGCAGCTCGCGAATCTCGCCCCAGAGTTTCAGCGTCCGCTCGGTGGGACCGTTGAGGAAACTACCCTCGCCCTCGTAGGGTCGGTAGTTCCGCTGGATAAAGTCGCGCACGTTGACGCGGTCGTTCCAAAGACCGGCGGCGAACGTGCGCCACGGAGACTTTTCAACGGAGGAAGTTGCGGAGGAGACGGTGTTTTCGAGGAGTGGCATGGCGCTTGGTAAATCAAGTTTTACTATGCCGGAATCCGCCCCGGAGCGGGACGCACGTCCGGCCAAATAACGCGCATATCTTGCCAAATCACGGGCGAGTCGAAAGCGCGGGGACCGGGTTTCCCGCACTCACATCGGTAATCACTGGAGGCGTTCAGAACGCGTTATACCGTCGCGGACGGGCTCGGGAGAATTAGCCCGGTGCGTCCAAAACCGGTATGGCTCGTGGCTGTGTCCACATCCATCACTCAACGCACACGCTGGTTCGTGGCCGCGGCCGCGGTCGGCATCCACGGATCCATCGGCGCGGTTTACGCCTACAGTGTTTATACCAAGCCGCTCATGGCCGCGCTCGGCTGGCGCTACGAACAGGTGACGCTCGCCTTCAGCCTGGCCATCGGCTGCCTCGGGCTCTCGGCGGCGTTTCTCGGCCGCGTCATCGAACAACGCGGTCCGCGCCAGGCCGGCATGTTCGCCGCGCTGTGCTACGGCGGCGGCCTCATCCTCGCCGGCCTCGCGGTGTCGCTGCGTTCGCCGGTGTTGTTTTATCTCGGCTACGGCGTGCTCGGCGGACTCGGACTCGGTGTCGGTTATCTCACGCCGGTGGCCACGCTGGTGAAATGGTTCCCCGATCGTCGCGGACTGGCGACCGGGCTCGCTATCATGGGCTTTGGCTTCGGTGCGCTGCTGGCCGGGCCGCTGATCCTAAAGTTGATCGCGGCCGCCGGACTCGCGCACACGTTTATGATTTTAGGCGGAGGCTACCTGACCGTGATGATGGTATGCGCCCAGGTGCTGCGGCGGCCGCCCGACGGTTGGCGGCCGGCGGGATGGACAGGGTCGACCCACGACGCGCTGCATGGAGCAACCGCCGGAGCCGAGCCCGCCAGCACCCGCCGGGTGCTAACGTCGCCGCGTTTTGTGATGCTGTGGTTGCTGTTCTTCATCCAGGTCACCTGCGGCATCGCGGTGATCTCGGCGGCGTCGCCGATGGCGCAGGAAATCGCCGGACTCGGCGCGGCGCAGGCGGCGACGATGGTCGGACTGATGGGACTCTTCAACGGACTCGGGCGCATCGGCTGGTCGTCGTTGTCGGACGTGATCGGACGGCCCGCGACCTTCATGACGTTCTGCGTGGTGCAAGGGCTGGCGTTTTTCGCGCTGCCGATGATCACGCACCCGCTGGCGTTTCAGCTCACGCTGTTTGTGATCATCAGTTGCTACGGCGGCGGTTTCGCGACCCTGCCCGCCTACGTGGGCGACCTGTTCGGCACGAAACAACTCGCGATCATCTACGGTTACCTGCTCACGGCGTGGTCCGCGGCGGGCGTGGTCGGGCCGATGTTCGCGGCGGCGGCGCGCGCGAAATCAGGCGGCTTCGTCGGCACGCTCCATTACGGAGTGATCGGCTTCGCGGTGGCGCTGGTGCTGGCGATTCTCATCCGCGCCGGACAACGGCGGATCGTGCCGATCACCGCCTAAACGTGCCACTTAGGGCGCGACCTCGAACCAGAACGGGGCGAAGACCTCGCGCCCGGCGAGTTTCACCTGCGCCCAGATCACATACACGCCGGCCGTGGGGATCGTGATCTTGAACGTGAGCCGCGGGTGCGTCGCGTCGGGCGGCGGTGTGAGCGTGAGTTCGTTGGGATGCAGGTGGGCGAAACCGCTCTGGCCTTGGTCGAACGCCACGAGGTGCGCGTAGGCCGCCATCACCGGTTCCATCGGCACCGCGCCACCGTCAGCGCGCGTCACAGTGAACACGAGGCCGGCCGCCTTGCCGGCGTGGATAGGCGCGTCGGGCGTGAGTTTGAATTGGTAACCATCCACCTCGGCGTCCCACGACAGCGGCTGCGACGCGTTTTTTGGCAAAACCCCGCCGGTCACCGGCAGGTCGGCGCCCGCATACAGGCTGCGCGCGGTGGGCACGGGCACGAAGTCGGCGAACACGCGGTAGGTGCCCGCAAGGCGCGGCGTAAAGGCGAACGTCCATTCGCCGTCCACCTTGCCCGGCTCGGGGTGGAGGTGCTGGTAGTCTTGCAGCGTCGGATCGACCACGAGCAGGTGGAGCTTGCGCGTGTGTTGCACGAGCAGGTCGGCGGGACCGACCGGTTTTCCGGTCGAGGTGGCGAGCGTGAGCGTGAGTTGCGACTCGCGGCCAGTGGCCGCCGGGAGGTCGCCGCGCAGCGTCATCGTGACCGGTGAACGCGCGGTGGTGACGGCGACGAACTGCGGGTTCGACGGATCGCAGAGTTCGATGGCTCCCTGCCCCTGCACGCTGAAATCGGTCTGGTGGAGATTGGTGCCGGTGGGCAGCGCGCGGAAGGCCGCGTAGAGCACGATCGCGGAGACCGTGATGAGCGCGACGGACCGCCAGCGCACGGGCGCGGACGCGGCGGGGACCGGAACGTCGCTCATGAGGACGCCTTTTTCATCTTCCGCACAAACTCGTCGGGTGACCACTGGCTGCCGTCGGTGCGCCAGATGATTTTCCCCTGCGCGTCGATCAGCAGCGTGGAGACGGTGTGCTTGAGGATGCTACCCTCGAACTCGGCGAGCACGCCGAACTGCGTGAGCAGGTCCTTGATCGCGCCCTCGGGACCGGTGAGGAAGGAGAAGTTGGTCGTGTCGATGCCGCGCTGTTTCGCGTAGGTGAGGAGCACGCCGGGCGTGTCGTATTCGGGATCGAGCGTGATGGAAATGAACTCGATGTCGCTGACGCCGGACTCCTTCGCCTTGCGTTGGGCGGCGGTCATGTTGGCGGTGGCCAGCGGGCACATCGTCGCGACCTGGCAGCGCGTATAAATGAAGTTCAGCATGATCTGCTTCCCGCGGAAACGCGCGGGCGAGACGACCTGGCCGGTCTGGTCGTAGAGCGCGAAGTCGGGCAGGTTCTCCCCCACTTCGCGGTAGGCGCGGCGTCCGCGGATCGAGGTGTCCTGGCGCAGCGCGCCGCCGGCCGTGGCGATCTTGGCGTCGGCCACCGGATCGACGGGCCAGATCTTTTCGAGGGCGAACTCGCCGTCCTCGCGCTCGACCACCTCGGCGCGGATGCGTTGGCCTTCGCGGGCGTTGGCCACATCGCCGGCCGTGGCGGAGAACTCCATGGTCATCGCCGCCATGAAGCCGGGGATGGCGTCGTGTTTGACCAGCAACGTGAGGCGCTCGGGGTCGGCCTTGATGATCTCACCGGTGAGCGGATGACGTTTTTCCTTCGTGGCGGGCGCGGCGGCTTCGGCCGGTTTGGACGGGGACGCAGCCGGCTTGCAGGCGGGAAACACCAGCGAAAGGGAGACGACTGCCATTAGCGACAGCGGGCGGAACCGGGAAGAAACCATATACCTACGGATTCCCCCGAGGAAAAATTTGTCAAAGGCTTTGAAGCAGGTAGTCGTTTCCCTTTGCTCCGCGACAACGCGCGCTGATGACGTCCATCATGACCACTTCCCGCACCACTTCCTACCAACCGGCCCTCGCGTGGTTCGCCGCGCTCGGCGCCACGTGGGTGTTTGGCGTCGTCACCCTCGGCGCGTTCACGACCAGCATCCAGGCCGGCATGGCGTTCCCTGACTGGCCTTTGTCCAACGGCTCGATCAACCCGACCGGCTGGCTCACCGAAATCGACAAGTTCGCCGAGCACTCCCACCGTCTCTTCGGCATGGTCATGGGCCTGCTCGCCATCACTCTCGTCATCTGGCTGCAACTGCGCGAGGGCCGCGCCTGGATGCGCAAACTCGGCTGGCTCGCCCTCGCCATCGTGCTCGTCCAAGGCTTCCTCGGCGGCAAACGCGTTCTCCTTGATTCCATCGCGGTGCCCGGCTTCGAGATGTCCCTCGGCCAGATGCTGCGCATCCCGCACGGCATCCTTGCGCAGATCTATGTGTGCACGCTCTTCGCCATCGCCGCCTCGCTGTCGCGCGCCTGGATCGAAGGCCCCGCCTCCCCCGCCCCGGCCGGCACCGGCATTTCGCCCGGCATCCGCCGCCTCGCCATCGTTTCCACCTTGCTGGTGCTCACACAACTCGTGATCGCCGCGGTGATGCGCCACAACAACGCCGGCCTCGCCATCCCCACCTTCCCGCTCACGCCCGAGGGCAACCTGCTCCCGTCCCAGTGGGATTTCCGCGTGGCCATCCACTTCACGCACCGCGTCATGGCGCTGGTGATCACCGGCACGCTCGTCTGGCTCGCGATTTCGCTCTGGCGCTCGCCGGCGGCAGGTCGCGGACTCAAGCGCGCGGCCACGCTGATCATCGGCCTGCTCGCGGTGCAGATCCTGCTCGGCGTCGTCGCCGTGCTCTCGATCCGCGATCCGTTCTACACCACCGCCCACGTGATCGGCGGCGCCTCCCTGCTGGCGACCGTCTTCACCGTCACCTGGTGGACGCACCGCGAGGCGATTGTCCGCCGCGAAACCACGCCGCTCGCCGCATGACCGCCGACACCACCCGTTCCGTGGAGACGCCCACCGTCCCCGCCGCCCGCTTTGGCGACTACCTGGAGCTGACCAAGCCCCGCCTGAGCATGCTGTCGGTCATCACCACGCTGGTCGGTTACGCCGCCGCGCGGCCGGGCTGGCATCGCGCGGAATTCTGGGCGCTGGTCGCCGGCACCTGCGCGTGCGCCGGCGGCGTGGCCGCGCTCAACCAATGGATGGAAAGCGACACCGACGCGGTCATGCCGCGCACGGCCGACCGTCCGATTCCGTCGGGCAAGGTCGCCACCGGTTCCGCCTTCGTGATCGGCATCGGCCTGTGCATGGGCGGACTCGGCGTGCTGTTCACCTACATGCACGGCTCGGCGGCGTTTTTCGCGCTGATGACGATCATCTCGTATCTGGCGATCTACACGCCGTCCAAACGCTGGTCCCGCTGGTCCACGGAGATCGGCGCGGTCGCGGGCGCGTTTCCCCCGCTCATCGGCTGGGCCGCGGCCACCGGTGGCGTGACCGCGCTCGGCTGGATCCTGTTCGCGATCCTCTTCTTCTGGCAGATCCCGCACTTCATGGCGATTTCCTGGACCTACCGCAAAGACTACGGCGCGGTGAACTTCCCCATGTTGCCCGTGCGCGACAGCGAAGGCGGCATGGTCGCCCGCTGGTCGTTCGCCAACTCGGTCGCGCTCGCCGTCGTGTGCCTCCTGCCCCAGTTCCTCGGACTGGCCAGCACCTATTACACGGTCGTGACCGCTGTGCTGGCGCTGTGGTTCATCGCCCGCGCCGCCGCCTTCCTGCGTCCGGCCGATCGCGACCGCAACGCCCGTAAGCTGTTCTTCACGACCATCGGCTGGCTGCCGCTCCAACTGGGCGCGCTGGTGGCCGACCGCTTTCTGTTCTCCTGATTTTCTCTCCGTGACGCTCAACGACATCCCCCCGATCAACGCCGGGCTCAACGCGCTCGCCACCGTGCTGATCACGGCCGGCTTCATCTGCATCAAGACCGGCCGCAAAAACGCCCACCGCGCCTGCATGTTCTCGGCCGGCATTGTCTCGGCGGTCTTCCTGGTCGGCTACCTGCTCCACAAGGCGCTCAAGGGCATGGCGGCCGGCGCCGGCCAAGCGGTCCATACGCAGTTCGGTGGCGAAGGCGCCATCCGCACGGTATACTATGTGATGCTAATCACCCACATTCTCCTCGCGATCAGCATCGCCTACCTCGTCCCGAAGACCTTCTCGCTCGCCTTCAAGGGTGACTTCGAGCGCCACAAACGCTGGGCGCGCGTCGTGTTCCCGATCTGGTATTACGTCAGCGTCACCGGCGTGCTGGTTTACTTTTTCCTCTACCAGTGGTGGCCCGCCAAGGGCTAAGCGACACGTCGGGTTTAACCGAGCGCCCCCCACGAGCGCGCTCCCCGGCCCTTGCCCAATGCGTCCGGCCATGGCCGGAAATTGCGCGCGTCCAAAAGTGCGGGGCGTGGGCGAACGTCATGAGGACGGGGCACGCTGCGCAGGCCGCCGCGCTCTGGCAAGCCCTCTGCTTTATGAAGTTGCATAATAGCTACGCCCGGGGGCCGCGTCGGGCTCATTCAATTTCAACGATGATGCGTGTGCGTAGCTTATTACCTTCATCACCTATCGTTTTATGGCTTGAAATGCCCCTCCTCTTGCCGACGCTTTCGCGGTTTATCTTCTTTCAGTGCTCCGTTTGACCAACGGCCACCCTCTCTATCGGACCAATGACCTTACCGTCTCTCTCTCGCATGATTAAGCGCCGCGTTCTCACCTGCGCCGCCGTCTCCGTCATGCCGCTGTTCTTCGGCGGCTGGTTCAAATGGCTCAGCGGCCCCCAGTCGACCTTCGACACGCAGGGCCCCGTTGCCAAGGCCCAGCTCAACGTGTTTTACGTCACACTGTGGGTCACCGGCATCACCTTCGTGATCGTCGCGAGCATCATGGCCTACGCCATGTTGAAGTTCCGCGCCCGCAAGACCGACGACCTCAAGGCCGCCACCCCCCACCAGGGCCATGGCAACCCGCTCATCGAGCTCAGCCTCATCGGTCTCTCGGTCCTGGCCCTCGTCTTCATCGC
>Ga0068869_100000022_pt1 | contig 65017 bp, 52 predicted proteins | sample KBSMisM52_FD_64676 | JGI IMG/M metagenome (GOLD analysis project Ga0068869, IMG submission 64676) | Miscanthus rhizosphere microbial communities from Kellogg Biological Station, Michigan, USA - KBS Miscanthus M5-2 | ecosystem: Host-associated > Plants > Roots > Rhizosphere > Soil ... | reverse complement strand
GCCTCGGTCAGTCTGGCCTTGGCGGACTGGTCTTGATTCAGATCCGATTTCAGAAGTGCCGTGTCTGGGAGCACACCGAAATTTGTCGGGTCTTCGAGGCTGTTGCCGGTCGGCAGTGCTGGTTCAGATGATTTGGGCGGAATGGATTTGGCCATGCCCTGGCCAATCGGAGTAGCAGGTATGGGTTCTGGTTGCTTCGTGGCCCGTGGCTTTCTGGATCGGTTGCCCCTGCAAGCTGAGCGAAGAGCTTTGATGAAGCTGGGAAGGTCAGGATACCCGAACTGGTGGGGAAGGGCTGCGAGCGAAGCTTGGCGTTCGGCAGTCAATTTTGCTTCGAGGGCTTGGATTTGAGCCTTCTGTTTTTCGAGTTCGAGGAGCTGGGTTTTAAAGCTCATTTGGGCGATTATTTTTCTAACCAGTAGGATGACTGTTCTGCTTCAAGCTTGTTCTCCTGGTCGTCTGGAAGTTCGGTGAACAGGTCCAAGCCGGATTCCTTTTCTACCTCGTCAACGCTGGTGCGGTAGGCCCGGAAGTCGGCTTTCCGTGGGGCTGACTGAGGAAGAATGAAGGCCTGCAGGCGCGGGCCGGTTGGCGTCTCGTCGGCGATGGCCATAAAGAACGCGTCTGGTATTTCGACCCCCGCTCTTAGGTGTTCGGGGTGGTTGTCGTAGATCGGACCGGTGATGACCCAGATTTCACCGTCAACCGGTGCCGTGACCGATGACAGGGTTTCCTCCAGCAACCGCCACGGGCCTTGATTGAGGTCTCCGCGCTGAGGAACAACGTTCGACATCAGGAACGTCTCTGTCTGGGCCTGCTCGCCGAAATGGGATGCGATGGCGAGGTTCGGGGCCATGTGTCCCCGGTCATAACCGCTGTTCGTGTAATCGTCGTGGGTGACACGGGCACGGGTGCGGGTGTCGGTCTGGAAGTGTTTTGGTCTAGGGAAGTCTCCGGTCACGGTTTTGGCCGGGATGCGGTAGGCTACCCATGCCGGGTTTTCACGGGTTTCGTCGTAGCCTATGACGTAGGCCGTGTTCGTGAGAACGGTGATGGAGTTCGGGTATGTCGTCGGGACTGGTTGACCGGCGTAGGTGAAGGTCTGGCCGTAGCTGCCGACCGCGTAGCTCTTGGCCTGGCCATGCGGTGCCGTGGATGTGGGGGAGGGGCCAGGATTGGGGGAGACGGCTTCCCTGACACGCTGGGCCTGCTCTTTGACGTAGGGCAGGCTGCCCTGGGTATAGACGAAGAAAGCAATTCCGGCGCAGAGAAGTATGAAGACTAGGGCCGGGAACTTTGCTTTTCGTGCTCTTTTGGGCATCTAGATAAAGTTCTACGGCCCTCTCGGGCTTCAAATATCAAGGGCGGGCAGGCTTTTGATTATCTTCTGTGTTTCTAGGCTGACGGTGATGACCCGGCAGAAGAGATCTAGCGGATAACGGGCGTTCCCCATGGTCTCGGTTGCCCAGAGATTGGCGTCGTTGACGATACCGCTGTCTTTGTCGGTCGTGACGGCCTGGCGTTCCATGACCCATTCGAGCGCGGGTTTACCGTTTACGACGTATTCGTAGGCTTCGAGCGGGATGTTGCGAATAGTGATATGCGGGTTGTAGACGACCGTGGATTTATCCGCCTTCGAGGCGAACTTCATCTTCGTGACCCGGTATTCGGAATCCGTGAGGGCGGCCAAACGCGTGCCTAGGTCAAGCGTAACAGGGTATGCTTCTACGGTTTCGTAGTTGAGGTGAAGTTCGGCCAAGGCGCGCCCGGCTTTTGAGAATGCCCAGAATCCCGCTGCGGTTTTAATGCATGGAATACGGGGGAGTTCTTTACTTAAGTTGTCGGCGTAACGTGTGCGGTAGTCGGGGGAATGCAGAAGCCCGTAAACGTAGTAGAAGATGTCTTCTTTGGTGACAGATTCGCTAGGGTAAGCAGTTTGAAAATGGGCTAGACCTGCTTCTGAAATCCCATCCCTGCGCTGCATTTTTAAGACGCTCTCGCCAATGCCATTGCCAAATAGTTCACCGCCATCAGCACTCGAGTCATCGACCAAGTCATAAATGTAGAGCGGGAAAAATTGTGAACCAACCATATCCGCAGTATGCAGACTGGGGACGCAATTAGTGATAATTGCGGATAGCTTACTTCGAGAATCGGGACTGGAAAACCCAATTGCAATATTCTCGAATTCACCTGTTGGGAATAGGCGGGGAATTTGATAAACCATCTCATTTAAGCGTCTATCAAAATATAGCCACTGTTTAGTGAATGGCCGATAGAGAGCGCATGTGATTTTACTAGAATCAAATTCGATTGCTTTGTTTTTAGCGAGGTCCCCCTTTAGGGCGCGAGTCCAGCTGATATGACTTGGGTCATTATCGATAAAGCCATCAACTAGCTCGTCACGGGCCTTCTTATCAAGATTTCCATGGACCTCATGGAAACGCTCCACCTCTCTATTGTAGAAACCGATCAATCGAAGGATATTGGATTCAGTAGCTTTTTTGGATGCATTGAACACCCAGTCATCTCGCTGAGATTTTATACCATTTGAATATTTCGAGAAGAGCGCCACATATGCATTCTCGTCCTTGCTCCCCATTACAATATGCTCCGAAAATGAGCTGTCTCTTTGCTTAAGCCAATCACCATGCTCATCCGGCACTATCGGAGACCAACCCGAAGACGCCGAAATCCCGCCCACGCTCGCGAAATCGTGAATAATTTTCAGCTTTTGTTCTGTGGTTAAATAATCACCGATGTCATGGAAATTAATACCTTTCGACTTCGCCCCTGGGTTTTTCACCAAGAGAGAGATTGCGATAGGTGCGCGGCTGCCACTTCCAAAAATCTTGCCTCCTTCTCTTCGCGACAACTCACCGGAGGTCCGTTGATTTCCTCTTAAGTGAAACACATAGATAGACGAAAATTCATCGGCTAAGCACTTCCGGATACCAGCTGCGGCGTTACCTTCCAGAAATCCGCCATTGGTCACGAAGCCAACAATACCAGATTTACCGATTCGGTCGGACGCCCACCGAATTGAGCGAATGTAGGAATTGTATAGGCCGTTTTTATTAACGGCATCGGAATTATCTCCATATGTATCTCGAATACGGCCATCAAGCACAGGATATGATACATTCTGATTATTGTCATTCGCATCATCTTGCCCCTTGGAGTAAGGCGGGTTTCCCATAATAACCCGAATATCCAACTTGGTCTGCCGCTTGCGACGCTCGGAGTTGTTTTCCATCAAATCGCTCACCAAGTCATCCTTCTCATACATCTGAAAGGTGTCCGTTAAACAGATGCCTTCAAAGGGAACGTATTCTTTACCTACAAGGCTGTGATAAACCGCCTCAATGTTGATGGCCGCGATGTAGTAGGCTAGCAGCACAATCTCATTGGCGTGGATCTCGTGCTTGTATTTATGCGAGAGCTGGTCGAGAGGGATAAGACCGCTTTGAAGTAGCCGTGTAACGAACGTGCCCGTGCCGGTGAACGGGTCGATGATGTGGACGCCATTCGTTCCGAGGGTAACATCGAACTCCTGTTTGAGCAGGTCGTTAATGCTGTGGATAATGAAGTCCACGACTTCAACCGGGGTATAGACGATACCCAAGCGCTCGGTCATCCGGGGGAAGGCGTTGCGGAAGAACTTATCGTAAAGCTCCACGACAATCTTCTGTTTGCCTGCCGCATTGTCGATGTTCTCGGCCCGCATCCGCACGCTGGCGTAGAACTTTTCGAGGGTATCGGCTTCCTTGTCCAGGCGGTGCTCGTTGAGCACGTCCAGCACTTGCTGCATGGCGAGCGAGACAGGGTTGTTGCTCGCAAAGCTGTAGTCTTTGAAGAGGGCGTCGAAGACCGGTTTCGTGATGAGGTGCTGGGCTAGCATCTCAATGACCTCCGCGTCCGTGATTGAGTCATTGAGGTCGTCGCGCAGCTCGTCCGCGAAGGATTTGAAGGCGGCAACCTCCTTCACGTTCTCGGGATTCGAGACGATGGTCGTGATGCGGGAGATATGAGTCTGGGCAATTTTGGCGATGTCCTTGGCCCAATCGTCCCAGTGATTCCGGTTGCCGCATTTTTTGACGATACGGGCGTAGAGAGCCTTTTCGAGTTCACCTACGTTGAACTGAATTTCGGCCTGCTTGCCCTGTGGCTGTTGCTCGGGCGTGCCGATGGTGTGTTGCCCTGCGCCGGTCGTCTTCTTTTTGCCCGTGTCCGTGCTCTTCGATTTGGGTGCCTTGCGCTCAACCTTATCAGTGATCGCGATTACCTCCATCTTTCGGGTGTCCTTGCCGATGAGGTCGAGCTTGTTGATGAACGCATCAAACTGGTCGTCGTGCGACCGGAGCGCCTGCAGAACCTCCCAAACGACCTTGTAAACCTTGTTGTCGTTCAGCGCCTCGGCCTCGTCCATACCCGCAGGGATGACCACGGGAAGGATGACGTATCCGCGCTTTTTCTTCCCGGTCGGGTCTTTTCGCATGACGCGGCCGACAGACTGAACCACGTCCACTTGAGAATTGCGGGGCGTAAGGAAGAGAACGGCATCGAGAGCAGGCACGTCCACACCCTCCGAGAGACATCGGACATTGCTTAAGATCCGGCAGGTGTCGGCAGGGGCCTCGGCCTTAAGCCAATTAAGGCGGTCCTCTTTCAATGATGCTCCCATCGAACCGTCCACGTGCTGCGCTTCGCAAAGTAGGTGGCTGGCTTGCGCGTCGGGTTCCTTCTCTCGGTAGGCCTCAACGACGGCGGCAAACATTTCTGCGATTTCCTTGGAGCTAACCCGGTGGTGCTTCGCTCCTGGAATGCGATCAATGACTTGGCAGAACGCGACGGCGCGGCGCATCGGGTCGGCGTCGTTTCCGTCCTGAAGGCCCTGCTTTGCGAGTGCTTTCCAGCATCCGACAATGCGGGCCGCGTCATCTACTTTCAGCTGGTTGTTTTCGTCTTTGAGAAGGTTTTGGAGGCGCTCGCTGACGTGGTCTGAACTGATGGTCAGGACGATGACCTTGTAGTCGCACAAGAGGTCCAGGTGAACGGCTTCGGAAAAAGTGATGACGTGGAGCTGGTCACCGAACTTCCCAGTGTCGTCCATCGAGCAGAGTTCGGCGTTCTCCTTCTCTGCCGTGGCCTTGGCCGTGTCCCCGTAAATACGGGGCGTAGCGGTCATGTAGAGACGTTTCTTGGCCTTGATGAACGCGGCATCGTGGACCTTGACGAAGGTGCTTTCTTCCTCGCCGTCGAAGGTGGCACCAGTCGTGCGGTGCGCCTCGTCACAAACGATTAGGTCAAAGTCGGGGAGGCCGTGCTGTAATTGAGAATTCGATACTACCTCGATTGAATGGTAGGTAGAGAAGACGACGTTCAGGTGTGTCTTGTCCTGGCGTTTCTTGAACTCGATGGCCAAGCGGCCTGCATCCGTGGTCGCGGGGTAGCGTAGTTCGTGGGCGAAGGTGGTGACAGTGTCCTCGTCGCGTTTGCGCTTCTTGCCGACCTCGGAGTCTGAGCACACTGCGAAACAATGGAGCGGGATTTTGGTTTGTTGCGTCCACTCCGTGAGTGCTTGGGAAAGCAATGAAAGGCTGGGGACAAGGAAGAGGACTCGACCACCGGGGCCGGCAAGTTGCTCGGCGATTTTCAGACTGGTGAATGTCTTGCCGGTGCCGCACGCCATGATGAGCTTGCCACGGTCGGCCTTGCTCAAGCCGGACAGCACATCGGCAATGGCGCGGTTTTGGTGGGGCCTGGGGTCGTTTTTCTTTTTTAAAACGGGAGCCTGGGAGGGCTGGTAACGCGACCAATCTATCTGGCTGTTTTCGAGGTCGTGGAGGTCGAGCTTAGTGACGGGCGGATTCTGGTCGAATAGGGCAAGATCCGCGTTCTCGGTCCAGTCGTTCGTCGTGGAAACGATGACTCGGTGCTTGAACGGCTTTTGACCGGAGGCGGTGAAGAAGCTGTCGATGTCTTCTTTTCTAATGCGGTAGCCTGGGTCGTAAAACTTGCACTGGATGGCGTGGAACTCCTCGGTCCCGCGTGTCTGGGCAACCAGGTCAATGCCCGTGTCTCGGCCGTCAATGCCTTGGGCTTTGGCCCAATCGGCATACGTCCATACCTCCCGGTAGAGGTCGGCGTAGATGGGCTCGTTGCGGAAGTAGGCGCGAATCAGCTCCTCGAAGTAGGTTCCCTTTTCTCGTTCGGATTGGGCGGTCTGGCGGAAGTGGGTGAGGAGCGCGGTGAGGGAAGCGGATTCAGCCATGGATGAGGGAGCCGGTTTTAAACGGAGTGGGGGAGCTGGGCAAGGGATAGTCGGGGGGCTGTGAAACTTAGGCGGAGGCGGGCTTACTTAGGTAGCCGGGGGCTAGTTTGGCGTTTTCCACGTCATGCAGCGCTACTCTGTTACGAAGGCAGAGCGGGAGCGTATTTAGGTGCTGGCTTTCGGAGCAATCAACGCTCCAGAGCCGCAAGACGTAAGCTGCTAGTGACGCGCGAACCCGCAGGATGTGGACGCCAGCAACCATCTGAAATTCCTGCTCCGTCATTGCCCGGCTCTCGGGCTTAGCTGCGGGATGTGGAATCAGCTCAAGTTTCAGCATCTTGTTCCACTCGTCATCGAACTCCTTCGTTTCCTCGTTGAGCGGTTTTGCGTCGCTGAGCACCTCGGCGCTCTTGATGCGGTTCAGGATGAAATCGCAGAACATTTTTTTCCTTCTGCAATGAGCGCGAACCATCCATTTCAAGCCTGTTCCCGCCAAGTTGAACGGCACAATCTCACGGGGGCCGCGATTACCGCTGTCAGACAGATACTCGATTCGCAGGACTTGGTTCTGGCTGATCGCACGGGAAACTGCCGCAAGGATGTGTGTCGGGGGAGCCTGCATCCGGCTCGGCATTTCGCAGGGAATCATCACCTCCGGTTCGGAGCCAAAATCGTCTCCGATACCGTGGACAAGCGCACGAAGTAGCTGCTTCGGCTCCTTATCCTTGAGGAAGACCGGTGCAAAGCTCGGGTTGATGCGATAGACCTTCGTAGCGGTGTCGAACTCGATGTTATCCGGTGCCTCTTCGCGGTAAATTGCCAAATCCCGCGTCGCGGCGGCCTCACTTATGCCGAACCTTTTGATTAAATCGCTACGATTTATTTGCCCAGTAAAATAGATCCTAAACTCAAGATAGTTAAGGCGTTCTCTCTGATTTTGGGAGTGTTTTTCCATGTGGCGTGGGGCGCTTTGTCAAAAAGAGTTCTTGTCATAATCAAATTGAGCGGCACTCATTTTGACCAGATTAACGGCTCAGAAAGAGCCTATGCGAAACGAGAGTCAAACCGAACATCACAAACAATGGCTACTAATCCTCCCAAGGGTGACGGTCACCGCAACGGTGCCGTCCGCGACAGATCTCAATTTCAGACTCCTTCCGGACTCTGGGCAAAACGTGACGGCGAAACCGGCCGCATCATGGACGTGAAGACTTCTACGCCGACGCCGCACAAGGGCGTTCGCAAGGAGAAGTAAGACGAAAAAACAAAAACTAGAACAAAACATACGTTATAATAATAGACATGAAACCTGATAAGAAACTTGTTACTATCATTGTTGAAGGCGCTCCTCATGAGTGGCCTAAAGATGAGATCACCTATGCAGAGGTGGTGAAATTGGAGGTTCCTGGGTATCCTCAGACCCCTCCCATTGCCTACGCCGTAAAATATACTCGCGGCCAAGGAAATAAGCCGGAGGGCACCCTTACGCCCGGAGGCTCGGTCAAAACCAAAGAAGGGATGGTATTCAGTGTTTCAGAAACTGGTCAGTCATAATCCCGACATTGGTCGCTTAATTGACAAGGGCTATGCCCTTGCAGTCGATACGACGACGCACTTGGTCGTGCGCGATATTCCCTATCTTGATGCGCAAAAGCAGCTCAAGATAGGCAGTATTGTGGCTAAGATGACCTCGGCCGATAACGTGGTATTTCAGCAGACCGACCACCAAGTCTTTTTTGCGGGCGACATGCCGCACGGATTGGATGGAAATCCTATGGTTCATCTTGGCGGCGGGGGCGCATCAATTACGCTCTCTGCTGACGCGAAAGATGTAGTTGTTCGGCGTTCGTTTTCCTATAAGTATAAGGAGGCAGGCGTCATGCGAGCTTACAAGGATTTCGAGGAGAAGATTGATGCTTATGTGGGGCAGATCTGCACCCCGGCGATGGAGTTGTTTGGGGTAACGCCCTTCACGCATAGGGCGGTTCAGAGTTTTACGCCTGATCCGATTTTCAAATTTCAAGACACGCATACAAGTCGTGCCGATTTGACTGAACTGGCTGAGAAGCTGTCCGGTGATGTTGTTGCCATAATTGGAGCTGGCGGGACTGGCTCCTACATTCTTGATTTTCTATCCAAGTGTCGCGTTAAAGAAATTCGTATATTCGACTTGGATGAATACCATGTTCACAATGCCTTTCGTTCACCTGGAAGCGTGAATGAAGGTGAGTTCGGAAAAGCCAAAGTTGAAGTTCTGGCGAATCGTTACAGCAGTTTTAGGCACGGTGTGGTTCCGGTTCGTAAATATGTGGATTCCGACTGTGCTGCAGATTTTGAAGGCGTTACCTTTGCATTTGTTTCAGTAGATAAAGGGTCGTCGCGTTCACAGATTTTCGACCTGCTCATCAAGCAGAAGATTCCATTCATTGATGTTGGAATGGGCCTAAAGAAAAAGAATGGCTCATTACGTGGAATGATTCGCGCAACCTACTATTCCGTTGAACAGGCGGAGGCGGTTCGGGAGTTGGGCCTAGCTGAAATGGCCGATGGTGAGGAGAATCTTTACCGGACAAACATACAAATAGGGGAGTTAAATGCTCTGAACGCCTGTTTGGCAGTTATGAAGTTTAAGAAAATCAGGGGTTTTTATGGTGAGCTTGAGGACTTTTATAACGTCTTCTTTGATGTCTCTGATATGAAATCAACCTTTCTCCCCGAACGTAAAGATGAAGATTCAACGCCTGACGCTTAAGAGGGTTGAGTTCATGCCCAAGGAGCTTGCTTCGGGGGTCTTGTATGTCGCGGAGCAGTATGGCGCGGCTGCGCACTTATGCGCGTGTGGCTGTGAACGGAAAATTAGAACTCCTCTCGGGCCGACTAGTTGGTCCTTAACTGAGGATGAAAATGGCCCTACTTTAAGGCCGTCTGTCGGCAACTGGCAGCAAGACTGTAAGAGCCATTACATTATACAGGACGGAGACGTTATTGAATGCGGCCGGTGGAGTGATGAGGAGATTATATCCGGGCGCATGCGTGAGCAGGAGACGGCGAAGGTATATTTTGAACGGAAGTATGGCCGGAAACGCGGTCTTGAGCGGTTTTGGGCATGGGTTCGGAAGTTCTGGCGCTAAGTCCCATACCTTCCGTTCTTGGCGGGCTTGCTGGTTTACCACGACGGGGGCATTTTTCGACCCTTGAAAGTTTCCCGCCCCATCCCTGCCGCCGTCTCTCCGTTCCCGAAGCGTCCGCTCTCGGCCGTGGCGGTGCGTGCCGGGTTCCCGTCGCCGGCTGACGACCACCTCGAAAAGCGGTTAGACTTGGCTGAGCTGGTCGGCATCCGCGCGCCCGAGGCCGTTTTCTTCATCCGTGCCGAGGGAGATTCGATGACGGAGGCGGGAATCCATTCGGGGGACACAATGGTCATTGACCGGTCCGTCGAGCCGGGAGACGGGCATGTCGTCGTTGCTGAGATGGCCGGAGAGTTCGTCGTGAAGGTGCTGCGGAAGCGTGGGCGAAAGCTCTACCTCGAACCGGCGTCGAAAAATCCAAAATACACCCCTGTCGAGGTTACGGATTTAGAGGGACAAGTCTGGGGCGTTGTCACTGCAGCTGTGCGCCCGTTGAAGCGTCTGTGAGAGGGGGCCTGCCGCCATGTATGCCCTCGTTGACTGCAACAATTTCTACGCCTCGTGCGAACGAGTCTTTAACCCGCGTCTAGCAGGGAAACCGGTCGTCGTTCTGAGCAACAATGACGGGTGCGTGGTGGCACGGTCTGCTGAGGCGAAAGCTATGGGCATCGAGATGGCCGGTGCCTGGCATCAAGTATCGGAGCGTTACCCGCAGGTCGTGGCGCTGTCCTCAAATTACGCTCTCTACGGGGAGATGAGCCGAAGGGTGACGACGACGCTCCGGGGCTTCTCGTATCAGTTAGAAAACTACAGTATTGACGAATCGTTTCTTGAATTTCTCCCCGGCGTGGACTGGGACAAGCTCGGGCGGGAGATGAAGCGGACCGTTAAGCGGCACACGGGTTTGCCCGTGTCGGTCGGGTTCGGTGAAACGAAGGTCTTGGCGAAGGTAGCGAATCGACTGGCGAAGAAGCGGCCTGAGCTGGGCGGGTGCCATGTCCTCACCTCTGAAAACGTGGATGAAGCACTGGCGTCCCTGGCTACTTCGGACATCTGGGGAGTCGCTCGGCGCACTGCTGAGAAGCTGGCCGGTGTCGGGGTGCGGTCTGCGCTGGATCTGAAACGAATGGACGTGGGGCAGGCTCGTAGGCTGATGACCGTGGTAGGAGAGAGAATCGTCATGGAGCTGCGGGGCGTCTCGTGTCTCGAAATTGAGGAGGTCGCCCCCGAGAAGCAGGAGATCTGCACGGCGAAGAGCTTTGGCAGGCCTGTCGAGTCGCTGGATGAGCTGCGGGAGGTGGTCGCCTCCTACGTTTCCCGCGTCGCGGAGAAACTACGGGCACAGGGGAGCGTATGCGGGCGGGTGCATGTCGGCCTCGAAACGAATCCCTTCAGGCCGGAGGAGAGGCAGTATTTCAACGGTGGCGGCGTTAACCTGGCTACGCCCTCGAACTTCACGCCAATCCTCGCGACTGAGGCCTTGCGCGTCCTCGAAGGCATCTATCGCCCTGGCTACCGCTACAAACGTGCCGTGGTCATGCTCCTGGAGCTGGGGCCTGAACACGCGGTGCAAGCCTCCCTGTTTGATTCTATGCCCCCGGAGGAGGTGGAGAGGCGCAGGCGGCTCATGGCGGCGATGGACTCGGCAAACAAGGTCTGGGGACGCGGGACGGTGCGCTTGGGCTCTGCTGCCGGTCCAAGCCCGGAGTGGAAGATGCGGCAAAAAGCGATGTCGCCGGCCTACCTGTCGAGGTGGGCAGAGATTCCGGTGGCAAATTTACACTGACGGGGCTTTAAACTTTTTATTGTAATAGTGCTCTAAAAGGGGATTTTGTGTGCCTGTAGATACAACTACACGCAGCGATTCAATAAAGCTGTCTGTTGTGGGGTAATCATCAAAAATAACAGATAGATGCGAAACGCAGAAAGATGGGCTTGTTAGTGTAATCCAGCGGAAATCAACATCTAGATTTTGAAGCTCCTTAACTTCCTTGCGAATGGATTCTGCCATTTCATTTAGTTGGATTACTTGCTTAGTTTTCTGCTTTGGGAAGTCGGAGTTCGCGCTAAAACTCACTTGGGCAATTGCACTTGTAAGTGCAGAAATGAAGCTTGGGTCCTGCAAGCCACCGTGGTCATGCAGGGTAACGCTTAGCCGCCATATCTGGCGGTTATTAAGTTGGAGTGAAGTGCCATCTGTGAACTCAATTTTGCCCCGCTGCCTAAGAATTCGCTCATGCGTTAATAGCTGAACTTGTGCCGCTAGGACTGCCCCGGCGTAATCTAGTAAGGCTTCATGTGGCTCTCCTGACATGGTAAGCCTAGTAGTAGGCTTTGCTTTGCATTCAACGAACAGTATGTGCTTGGCGGTTTCAATTATTAAGTCACATTCCCCATCCTCTTTGGGTGAATTTAATTTATATTCTTTGCTGTAGCTAATGGACGCATCTTTTTTTGATGAAAATATATCTTTTGTAACGGCCTCTGCGCCTTGGCCGACAATTTCAGCGTTAAGCGGGTGTTTATTCTCAAAGCATTTCGCAAGTAAGGCCTCCAATAGGGAAGGGCCAAAGGCTGGTGGGAATGGAATTAAGTAAACGTTTTTATCGTATTCTATTAATGGTTTCGTGAACGCTAGGTCGGAAAGGGTTCCGGATGATGCTGAAAACGGGGATGCGTATGCTGGGTTTACGATTCCGGCCTTGTGGCAGATTGAAGGTAGAAGGAGATTTAGTTCTGTATTATTTAATCCGGATTTTAATAGCTCGTTTCGACTTACAAGTATTGGGCGTGGTGTTACGAGTTGTGCTTGTAGTGAGCTCCAGATTTTTAGTGCCTGGTCCTTAAGCTCTCGAATATTTCTGTATTGTTCGTGGCTATTAATTAGCGTAATTCCCCAGAATGATTGGGTGATTTTTTCTACTTTGTGCGGGAGCCACTGTTTTATCGAAAGGAGGTGTTCAAAGTGGGCTGTTCTTTGCAATGATAGGTCAATCTTATCAGGTCGAACATGGGTGAACTCTAGGAAATGGGACGGCTCTAAATCAAGGAATGTGGCGATTTCTCGGCATAACTCCGCGCCTTTAATGAAATTACCCTCATCTTGAGATGAATTTACGGTTTTACGGTTACAGCGTAATATCAAGTTGTAGATAAATGCATAGGGATGAGATGGCGAAGCGGGTTCTAGATTCGATGTTTTTCGACTAGTTAAGAACATGCCATAGGCATATTTTTCTCTATTTTTAATTAGGGTAACCAGAAGCTCAAGCGATTGCAGCAAGCCTGCTTGGTTAAAAAACGATTCGGAATCCTTTGTGGCTTTCTCTATTTCGCCATCCTCAAACTGAAACTGACCATATAGGGCGGTGATTTTATATCCTCGGGCAAGGAGACTTTTTGCTGCATGAATTTGATGCGGAAAATCAGCAGGTAAATGGCTCGGAGGGTATAGTGCTAAAGCCCGACCTAATGCTATTGCCTCCACCCATTCAGGTGTATCAAGGTTGGCGACTTTTCGCCAACCGATGTGGTGCCACATCGCATTTGCTGTCGCCTTTAGCCCGACCGTATTACGTCCTATTACTTCATCAAAATAGTAGGCTTTGTAGGCTTCCCGAAGGTGATTGTATCCATCAGAGTTTTCAGGCGTGTGGATTGTGATTATGCTGAGTAATTTTTCGGAGAGATGTTTTTTTAAATCTTTATCGGTTATCCAATAGTTCTTGGCTTCGATTAAGTCGTTAAATGGAAACGCAGTTATGGACTTTTCATATGTCGCCGAGAAAAAATCACAGAATTTGACCAAGGATTCCGTCGGCATCATATTGATATGTAAGTATGAGACGTTGGGCTCTTAATTAACTGTTTTAAGTATCCAAAGAAACCTAGTTCCTGAGGTTTTGGCCGTTTCTTCTATTTGAATCTCTACCGGCATGTGGTCGCCGGACGGGTTCTGGCTTGTGCCGGCATCAATCGAGGCGCGTGAAGAAAACTCGGTTCCTCCGTTCGCAACAAAGTCACCTGCCTTGAAGTTTTCCGCCAAACTTGGGGACTGCTTGTTTTTCAGCTGTGTGGCCAGAAAAGGAACGAGACCGCTGAACTTGCTGAAAACCGGCCAAGGGGAAAGAACGGGCGTGTCGCTGTTTTTCCACTCTCCCGTTCCAATGGCGACGTTCGTCAGGGCCGGAGCAAACTGCAGGGGATGGTTTTCGAGCCGCTTGAGCATTTCGAAGCGTTGAACCAGAACTTCGTTTGAAACCGCGTGCGCCTTTCTGAAGGCCACGAGCTTCACGATGCTCAGGCTCTCCGCACAGAGTTTTTGAATCTCGGAGTAGGGAAGAAGGAGCACAGGGGACAAATGCTCCGTCTCCTTCTCAAGCTGCTCCACGAATTCTTCCCGGCTGCCCTTGAACTCGATTTTGAATTCCTCGGACCGGAACGCCAGGGTGTGCGCAAGTTCATGCGCGAGGGTGTTCCGCAGACGGCTGGGGAGAGGAGAAGCCGACGTTTCAGATGCCAGGGATTCGGCGGTGCGTGGATGCGTTTCGCTGTCGATTAAAACCTTCCACCTGCCTCCCGTCTCTTTCGGACGGGCTATGACGCCTTCGACAAGGAGCGGGCGAAACTCGATGTCCGCCTGAAAGGAACCGGCCAGGCGGTGAACTGGAACGTAGCCGTCGGGCTCGGCCGATTTCTCAGCGATGTCGGAAGCAAGCCGGATGAGATCCTTGAACTGATGGGGGCTCATTCGAGGCCAAGGGATTGCTGGCCGTCGTCGGAGGTGTTCGCGATTTTGGCCAGCTTTCGGACAAGCATGGACTCGATTTCGCGGTTCAGCATCGGCTCATGGCTCACAATTCCGGTGAGGTCATAGCGGGAGAGCTTTTTGAGAATTTTGGCCCTCTCCTCCGGCGATTTGGCGGAGTTCTCGGAAATGAAGACGCGGAAGCGTTCGTTGAGAACGATGTTTTTCCCGGACGCCATAGGAGTGTAGGACCGGAAAATCGAACGGCATCCGATTTCAAAATCCCGCTTGTTGAGCGTGACGGCAGAAACGGCCTCCATTGGAACCGTGAGGACCGTTTCCGGTGTGACGGGCACCTCGAGAACAGGTGTAGGGACTGCGATTCGTTGGGCCGGTTCTGGCTTGTTCTTTACGCCGTAGAGAACGCGAGCTGTGGGCACATACTTCGATGCCGGGTCCGTGTAGCGCTCTTGGTCATCGAAGAAGATGTGCGGAACGAAGGCATTCAGAAAATGCTCTTTCGGGAGGCCACCGAGGAAAAGGAGTTCGTCCACCTCAATGTCCCAGGCGCGGAGCGTCAGTATCACTCGTTTGTGGGCGGGGTTGTTTCTCGCCGTGATTAACGCGATCCGAACGGGGTCACACCCCTTGTCGAGATGTGGCAGGGACATTTTATGGACCTTGTGCAGCCAAGTGAGGAAGGGCGCGAATGGACCGGCTTTCATGGGGTCTTGTGCCTTCGCTTTCTCGTGCTCGAAGAAAGCCTTCGCTCCCTGCTCTTGGTAGATTTTTTCCGACTCATCGGAGAAGAGCACCGCGTCGCCGTCGAAGGCGATGCGTAGCTGCTTGCCGTCGATGGTGCAGATTTCCGGTGGGTCGTAGAGGAGCGCTGCCGGGACATCCTGCATAAGTGCGTCCCTCACGTCTTTTTCGTCTTTCGAAAGAAACAGGGAAACTTGAAAGGGGGGAAGATAGGGGCCTAGGGCTCCGTCACCCACGAACGCGGCGCGATTGATGTTCAACCCATACGTATCAATCGAGTTCATCGCTCGAAGGCCTGCAGCAGGTTGGTTGTGAGAGAGGACGATTACCTCTACGAGCTGTTCATCCTTCACCTTCTGTTCTTCCCGCGTTTGGGGCGGGTTTAACCGCAGCAACCCCTCGATGAGGGAGAACGCGGTTCCTTTCTTGAACGGGATGTCCTCGTTCTGAATCTGATGTTGGACGAACGCAGTTTTTCCCTGTTTGTGAAAAATCTCGTGTTCTTCTCGGGTGTCGAAAAGCGCAGAGGAGGAGATGCCTACCACCAGTTTGCCGTCTAAGAAGTTGGCCATGGTCGTTATCTAACTGAAACTTAAGCTGCCAATCGTGTGCTTGTCGGGCAATCAAATATCGTTAACGCAGTAGGTGTATTCCTTTTATCTGACTGGGAATTACGAAACCAATGAAGCTTCGATTCTTGCCCTTGGCCCTCTCCCTTCTCCTGCTCACGGGCTGTGGTCCGAAGCGTATTGATGGCTCCTCCGATGAGGCCTTCAAAAAATCGCTCGAATCGATGGGCAAGAGCCTGTCTGAGGATGAGAGGAAGGAGCTGACCGAAGGGATCATGGCTCTCGCTTTGGACGGCATGAACATTTTTCAAATGGGTGCCGCACCCGGTTTGGCCGAACAGAGCATGCGCGAAAAGCTCAACGGGAAATCGTTTGCCGACATCCAGGCTGCAATCGCAGTGATGAAGGCGGAACGTGCGGCCGAACAGTTGAAGCGGGATAAGGAAGCGGCTGAAGCAAAAGCGAAGGCTGCGGCGAAAAAGAAACTGCAAATCGAGACCGAGGTTGCCGAGCTTGAGGCGGAGAAAGCAAAGGCCGAAGCGGATGCAGTCGCTCTGAGCAAATTCGAAGTCTCCCGCTCCAGATTTTACTTTTCTGAGTCGGGTTACCGTCAGTCTCCGACAATCGAGTTGTCGGTTAAAAACGGTCTGCCTGTGGCCGTATCTCGCGTCTATTTTAAGGCCGTGCTTTCCAGCCCCGGACGTTCGATCCCATGGGTTGACGACACGTTCAATTACAGCATTTCGGGTGGTCTTGAGCCAAGTGAAGAGGCGACGTGGAAACTCTCCCCGAATATGTTCAGCGAGTGGGGTAAAGCCCCGAAAGACAGGCAAGACATGGTGCTTACCGTAGAGCTGACGAAGGTTGATGGCCCGGATGGGAAGGCGCTTTTTGATGGCGCGTTCAGAGACTCAAAAAAAGAGCGTCTCGAACGGCTCAAGACCACGTTGGCGAAAGGGGACTTCACCCCTGGATTCTTCGAATAATCACACATGAAAAATCATCGATACGGGAGCAGGCCCCACCGCATCTCTAAAAATTCGGAGGCCAAGAAAGCCGCTGCCGCAGCTGGTGCCGGGGCGGTAGCTGGCGGAATTACCTCTGCCTCAGTTGGAGGTATGGGGCTGGCGGTCGCCGGAACGGGTGTGGGCATCGGAGCCGCACCGCTTATCGCCGCTGGTGCCGTCATCGGCTTGGCTGGATACGGTCTATGGCGAGCGTTCAAAAAGTAACCGAACAATTTTATGCCGACGCACGTTCAGTATCAGAAAATGATTGAGGCGTTCTTAACTCGAAAATCAGAGGGAGAAGAACTCCTGCCAGTCAGCTCGATTCGAGATGTCCAGGGGAAGGAGCCACCCGAATTCATGGGGTATCGCGTCCAACTCGTCCGTGAAAAATCTCCTGCTGGGACGCGGGATAGCCTCGGAATAAACGTCAACGACCCTCTTGAAACAGAGTTCGTTGAGTTATCCCGCGATTACGGAAAATTGAATTTCGAGTCCCACAAACCTGGAAAAGGTTGCGACGTTTTAACCTACTTTTTGGACCCCTATTGCTCTCCATTCAGGCTCTACCGGCAACCACGTTCTCCTTCCGGAACTAGGGAGTATGTGTCAGCCATGCCGAGCGAACCAGATTTGCTGTCCGCCGTGGTGCTTGCGCAATGGACCAGTGAGCGGGGTAGGGCGTCCACCTTCCAGGATCTGAATTATTCGTTAACCTACGGGATGCTAAAGACGCTGAGGGACTCGAATGCCGGTCTTCGGTTTATTTTCGGCCAAGAATACTTGTCGAAGTGACTTGGCGCTGGGTGATCAAGGCGCTTTCGCCGACCGCCGAGTCTCCAATTGGAGACTTGGCGCTTTCGGTCTAACGCTATCTCTCGGTCGGCTTTGTCGGGAGCGAAAACGGGGCAGGGGATGGTGCGATTTTCATCCCCTCGACTACGGCCCTCAATGCGTTCTCGAAGTAGGTGCGCTTGTTCTTGCGAACACCGGGGTGGTAAACGTGGACGTAGAGCCGTCCGTCAATCCACGCTCCCGTCTCCCGACCCGTCGAAGATGCTTTAGCGAAGGAGTTTTTCTCGCCGACGCTTGACCGGTTTTGCAGCGGCGGTAGGACTTCAGTGCTTAAGCGGGCGTGGTATAGTGGTTATCACGCGACCTTCCCAAGGTTGATACCCGGGTTCGATTCCCGGCGCCCGCACCAATTTCCCCTGATTGGGGTTTCTCAATGAGCAAAAAGACGGATGCATTTCTGAACGACCTCGTGAATCTGTGCGTCTCGCATGGCGTGAGGTTGAGGGCTTCGGATGGTGTTTTTCGTTTCGAGGGAAACGGAGTCAAACCAACCCCTGTTTCTGATGTTTCCAAGACTCTGGGGTATGCCTTCAGCGAACTCCGTGACGAAAGCATGTTTCTCATTTTCCGGGACAACGCGGGTCTTGGTCGCCGTTGGCTTTACGGCGAAAAACAGTGGCGCGTGGACAGGGCGAAGGCCGGGCTGAAAATCATCTCGTTACCGGAAGCAAAACGCCTCATCCGCACGTTCAAAAAACTGCCTGCGACAAGAAGCTACACCTACGGGGTAGAGTCGATTTATGGACGTGACAGAATCATCGTCGGCTAACCTGACGCATCTCCCATGACTTCAGCCCCGCTAATACCCTTTTTCGCGGCACCCTCCGCCCGCTCGGACAAGACTATTTCGGACAATTTGGGACAGATTCCTAGGTATTTTGTCAGAAATTGAAGCGTGGTTTTAAAATTTACCTAGGAGAAAAAAATCAGCGCAAGGGTTCGACTCCCTCTACCCGCACCAATTTTAGATTCGTGATTTGCGCAAGGTGTCCGCAGCGACGGCAGCCGCAGGATTACATCCCGGTTTGCGACGATGTGCTATAAGGCGGATTATCCGGCTATCGAGAACTCCCACATTCTTCACGGATGAATTTGGCGGAGTTGACGTGGTTGCGGCGTATATAGAGGCTTTCCAGCCCCGGTTGTCCCCAGCCTTATCCCTATACCTCCTCTTATGCGCTTAACGTCCTCACTTTTTATTGCCGTCGGTGTCGCCTTGCAGGCAGGCGCGCTCTTCGCCGCCGCATCCACCGGGCTCGACGCCGCCGGCCAGCTTCAGCTTTCCGGCGAACTCGCCTCCGCCAAGCCGGATTCCTTTGCCTTTGTCCCACTGCAAAACGGCGTCCAGCTGCGCGTCGGCGACGTGGTGAAAAACATCCTGTTCTACGGGCCGGACATCGTGCGTGTGAACGCCAATCTTGGCCAGCCTTACACGAAGCAACCCAGCCTCGTGGTCGTCCTCGCGCCTCCGGCCGTGCCGTTCAAGGTGACCGACACCGCCGCCGGCCTTCAGCTCTCCACCGCCAGCCTCCGCGTGGTGGCCGATAAAAAAACCGGCTCGCTCACCTTCCTCCGGCCCGACGGCTCCGTCATCACCCGCGAGCGCGCCGATCGTCCCGCCGAAATCAAACAAGTGACGATCTCCGACGCACCCACCTATGACGTGAAGCAAACCTTCACGCTCGCCCCCGACGAATCGCTCTACGGCCTCGGCCAATACGACAAGCGCTACAGCGATTACCGCGGCCAGGAGGTGCTCATGGTCCAGACCAACATCGGCATCGTCGTGCCGCTGCTCGTCTCGACCAAGCGTTACGGCATCATGTGGGACATCTATTCCAAGAGCATCTTCAAGGACGACGCTAGCGGCGCCTCCTTCTGGGCCGAAAGCGCTCCCGCCGGCGTGGATTATTATTTCATCGCCGGCCAGACGATGGACGGCGTCATCGCCGGTTACCGCCAGCTCACCGGCGCCGCGCCGATGTTCCCCAAATCCGCCTTCGGCCTTTGGATGAGCAAAGAGCGCTACAAGACTCAGCAGCAGCTCATTGATGTCGTGAAGCGTTTCCGCAGCGAAAGCATCCCTCTCGATAACATCGTGCAGGACTGGCAATATTGGGGCGGAGACAAAGACGGCACCTGGAGCGGCATGATCTGGAACAAGGAACGTTTTCCCGACCCGGTCGCACTCACGCGCACCTTGCACAACGAGCTTCACGTAAAGCTCATGAACTCCATCTGGCCGTCCGTCGGCAACGACACCGACCTCGCCCGCGAGCTCGACGCCAAGGGCCTGCGCTTCGAGCCGTTGCACTGGATCTCCAAAAAAGCCCGCATCTACGACGCGTTCAGCGCCGAAGGACGCGCGATCTATTTTAAACACATTAAGAAGGGCCTGCTCGACGTCGGCGTGGACGCCCTCTGGATGGATGGCACCGAGGTGGAGGTGGGCGGGGCTTGCCACGATGTCCGCAAGGTCGAGGCCGACATCAAGAGCCTAGGCAAAAACGCCATGGGTGACTTCACGCGCTACCTCAATCCCTACAGCCTGATGACGACCAAGGGCACCTACGAAGGCCAGCGCGCCACCGGCAATAAACGCGTCCTCACCCTCACCCGCTCGGCCTGGGTTGGCCAGCAGCGCTACGCCGCCCTCCCCTGGTCGGGTGACACCTCCGCCAGCTGGGATACGCTCAGGAACCAGATTGCCGGCGGTGTGAACGTTTCCATGGCCGGCCTGCCCTACTGGACGCAGGACACCGGCGGCTTCTTCGTCCGTTATCGCGAGGGCGAGAAAAGCCCCGAATACCGCGAGCTCTTCGCCCGCTGGCACCAGTTCGGCGCCTTTAATCCCATCTACCGCATCCACGGCACCAGCATTGAACGCGAGCCCTATGTCTTCAAGACCCTCGACCCTGAGGTTTATAAGTCGCTCATCGATGCCAACCACCTCCGCTACCGCCTCATCCCCTACCTCTACAGCCTCGGCTGGATGAGCACGAGCGAAGGCTACACCATGATGCGCGGCCTCGCGATGGACTTCCCCGACGACCAGGCCCTGCGCAAGATCGACGACGCCTATATGTTCGGCCCGGCCTTCCTGGTTCATCCGATCACCAAGCCGATCTACCGCGCGGGCACTCCGCCTCCGCCGACCGTTCCCGCCAACGTCCTGACCACCCCCGCCGGCAAGCCGGGCATCGCGGTGGAATACTTTGAAGGCACCAACTTCCAAAAATCCGTCAGCACCAGCGTGGACGCCAAGGTGGACTACTCCTGGCCAGGTCCTCCGCTGGCCGAGCCGCCCGCCGGGCTCAAGAGCTGCGACAACTTCTCCGGTCGTTGGCAGGGCGTGATCACCGCGCCCGCGAATGGCGACTACGAGATCGGTGCCGAAGCCGACGATGGCATGCGCCTCTGGCTCGACGGCAAGCTCGTCGTCGATGACTGGAGCGCACACCCGCTCCGGTACAAGGGCGAGAAACTGACGCTCCGCAAGGGCCAGAAAGTCACCGTAAAACTCGACTATTACAACGGCACCGGCGCCCGCGGCCTGCGCCTCGCCTGGAAGACCCCCGACATGCTCGCCGGCACCGTTGCTGCGGTTAATGACGCCATCGAGACCCAGCTGCCCGCCGGCGCGAACTGGTATGACTTCTGGACCAACGAACGCTTCACCGGCGGCCAGAAAGTCAGCAAAGCCTGCCCGCTCGACGTGTTCCCCCTGTATGTCCGCGCCGGTTCCATCATCCCGATGAGCCCGGTCATGAACTACGTCACCGAAAAGCCCGATGCGCCTTACGAACTCCGCGTCTATCCCGGAGCCGACGCCACGTTCACGATCTACGAAGATGACAACGAGACCTACGACTACGAGAAGGGCGCCTATGCCACCATTCCCGTCCGTTGGAACGAGAAAACCCGCACACTCACCATCGGCGAACGCAAAGGATCGTTCCCCGGCATGGTGAACGCACGCCAGCTCCACGTCGTCCTCGCCGCCCCCGGACAATCCCAAGGCATCGCCGAAGCCGCGACCGCCGCCGGCCAGACCGTCCGTTATACCGGTGGTGAAATCGTGCTGAAGTTCTGATCCCTGTCCCGGCCCGTGATTAACCGCTTGGAGAATCGTCCAAAGGACGATTCTCCAAGTTTAGATTTTTGGGAGCGGGGCATTCGTTGCCCCGCTCCTTTTTCGTGTTCTTACGGCCCCCTTAAACGTCCGCTTCGACTTGGGCGGCGTTGAGGTTGCGCCAGCGGTCGGCGACCCGGCGGTGGATGGCGTCGGGGGAAAGGCCGTGGGCGGCGCGGAGAATCTCCTGACTGGTGCCGTGCTCGACGAAGGTATCGGGCCAGCCGATACGTTCGACGGCTGCGGAGCAGTCGGCGTCCTGCAGGGCCTCCAGAACCGCGCTGCCGAAGCCGCCGGAGAGGACATGGTCCTCCATGGTGACGATGAGCGGGATGCAGGCGGCGTGACTGAGCAGCAGGGTGCGGTCGAGCGGCTTGACGAAGCGGGCGTTGACGACGCCGACGGAGAGATGCTCTTCGGTCTCAAGTCGGGCGGCGAGGGCTAGGGCGTCCTGCACCATGCTGCCGAGGGCCCAGATCATGATGTTGGAGCCTTGTTTCAAGACCTCGGCCTGGCCGACGGGAATGGCGGCGGGAGCGTCCTTGATTTTGACGCCGACGGCGGCGCCGCGCGGATAGCGGATGAAGCCGGGGCCGTTCAGGCGCAGGCTCGTGTGCATCATGTCGACGAGTTCGTCCTCGTCCTTGGGCTGCATGATCACGGCGTTGGGCACGGGGCGCAGGTAGGCGAGGTCGAAGAGGCCGTGGTGGGTCGGGCCATCGTTGGGCGAGAGACCGGCGCGGTCCATGACGAACGTCACGGGCAGACTTTGCAGGGCGACGTCGTGGATGATCGGATCGTAAGCGCGCTGGAGGAACGTCGAGTAGATCGCGACGACCGGCCGGATGCCCTTGGTGGCGAGACCGGCGGCGAAAATGACGGCGTGTTCCTCCGCGATACCGACGTCGAAGAACTGTTTCGGGCACTCGGCGGCGAGATGCGAAAGGCCGGTGCCGCTGGGCATGGCGCCGGTGATGCCGACGACGGCGGGATCGGCCTTGGCGAAGCGCACGAGGGCCTTGCCCATGACGTCCTGGTAGTTGGGCGGAGTCGGCGAGGCGGGGGCGACGGCGGGTTTGACGCTTTCGCCGGTGACGGGATCGAAGGGGCTGGCGCCGTGGAATTTTTCCGGGTGGGCGACGGCGGCGTCGAGGCCTTTGCCCTTTTTGGTGAGGACATGGAGGATGACGGGCGTGTCGCAGTTTTTGGCGAACTCCAGGTTTTTGACCAGTTCGTCTAGGTTGTGGCCGTCGATCGGGCCGAGGTAGCGCAGGCCGAACTTTTCGAAGAGGGAGGACTCGACGAAGAAGTCCTTGGTCTCGCGTTTCCACTTCATCCACATGCGGTGCATGTCGGGGCCGCCGGGCAGGCCGGTGAAGAACTTCTCCAGATCGTGGTGGACCTTGTTGTAGGTCGGGTTGGTGGAGAGGCGGTTGAGGTATTTGGAGATGGCGCCGACGTTTTTGGCGATGGACCACTCGTTGTCGTTGAGGATGACGATGAGGCGCTTGGTGGAGCTGACGACGTTGTTGAGCGCCTCGAGGGTGATGCCGCAGGTGAAGGCGGCGTCGCCGCAGAGGGCGACCACATGCTCGGACGTGCCGCGCAGGTCGCGGGCGGTGGCCATGCCGAGCGCGGCGGAGAGGGCGGTGCCGGCATGGCCGGCGCCGAAGGAGTCGTGTTTGCTTTCGGCGCGGTAGAGGAAACCGCTGGCGCCGTCGGTCTGGCGGAGTTTTTTGAAAAACTCGCCGCCGCGGCCGGTGAGGAGCTTGTGGACGTAGCCCTGGTGGGCGACGTCGAAGACGAACTGGTCGTCGGGCGTGGTGAACACGCGGTGCAAGGCGAGGGTGAGCTCGACGACGCCGAGGTTGGGTCCGACATGGCCGCCGTTGCGCGCGGTGACCGCGATGATCTCCTCGCGGATCTCGGCGGCGAGCTGCGGAAGTTGCGCGGGGGCGAGGGCCTTGACGTCGGACGGACCGCGGATGCCTTCAAGGAGACGCGGAGGAGGGAGCGAAGAAGCCGAAACGTCGGCGGGAGTGTTCATTAACTAAAAGTGAAGGCGGGAAGCCGGTGGAAAGAAGTGCGACGGGCTCAGGCTCCGCGGTTGGTGTCGAACGAGGTGAAGGCGGCGGGACCGTCCTTTTGTTTTTTGAGCTGTTCGATCTTGAGCTCGGCCTCCTTCAGGCGGGCCTCGCAGGTCTTGAGCAACGCATTGCCCTCTTCAAATTTGGAGAGGAGCTCGGCCAGAGGGACATCGCCGGATTCCATCGATTCGACGATGGATTCAAGACGGGCGAGGGCGTCCTCGAAGGAAGGCGGTTGCTTGGTTTTGTCGCTCACAGCCGGTCAACGTTGCGGGCGGGGGAGGGCTTTTCAACCAAACTTTGCCGAAGACCGCGCGAGGCGGCGAATCGTGAAAATTGGGAGTTGGCGCGGCCGGTGAAACCGATGGAGTCGACGACATGGTTTTTCCCGTTGTGGTGGGGTTGATTGTCGCCAAGTTACTGGCTGAATTGTGGTTGGCCGCGTTGAATCGCGCCGAGGTGCGCCGTCATGCGACGCAGGCTCCGGCGGCGGTGGCCGCGATCATGGATGCGGACACCTACCGCAAGTCGGTCGACTATACGCTGGCGAAGAGCCGGTTCGCGGTGTGGTCGATGATCTTCGACACGGGCGTGCTGCTGCTGGTGCTCTCGAGCGCGATCTTGCCGCAGCTCTTTGGCGATGTCGGCGCATGGTCGCCGGCCGGCAAATGGGACGACGCGCTGTTCATCCTGTTTGCGGGCGTGCTCCTGAGCATCCCGGGCCTGCCGTTCGATTGGTGGGGGCAGTTCCGCCTGGAGGAACGCTTTGGTTTCAACAAGACGACGCCGGGGCTGTGGATCTCCGACAAACTCAAGGGCCTCGCCCTGCTGTTCGCGCTCGGGTTTCCGCTGCTCTGGGCGTTGCTGTCGCTGGTTGACTGGGTCGGCGGCACGTGGTGGCTGTGGGGCTTCGGCCTGATGTTCGCCGTGCAGTTGTTGATGATGGTGCTTTATCCGAAGTTGATCCTGCCGCTCTTCAACAAACTCACGCCGCTGCCCGAGGGGGAACTGCGCACTCGGTTGCTCGCGCTGGCGGACCGTACCGGGTTCAAGGCCTCCACCATCGAGGTGATGGACGGCAGCAAACGCTCGGGGCACTCGAACGCGTTTTTCACCGGCTTTGGGCGGTTCAGGCGGATCGTGCTGTTTGACACGTTGATCGCGCAACTCACCCCGGAAGAGTTGGAGGCGGTGCTGGCGCACGAGGTCGGGCATTATCGTCGCGGACATATTCCCAAAACGCTCGCGCTGTCGGCGGCGATCCAGCTCGGTGCGTTCGCGGCGATCGCCTGGCTGGCGCGCAGCGACTGGTTCAACCCGGCGTTTCATTTCCCGGCGCACGAGCTGGCGCCGAGCTTCCTGCTGTTCGGCCTGTTGAGCGGCGCGGTGATGTTCTGGTTCTCGCCGCTAGGAAACATCCTTTCGCGCAAACACGAATACGAGGCCGACGCCTTCGCGCGCGACGCGGTCGGCGGAGTCGGCCCGCTGGTCGCGGCGCTGCGCAAGCTCGCGCAGAAAAACCTGAGCAACCTGACGCCGCACCCGTGGTTCAGCGGCTTTTATTACTCGCATCCGACGCTGGTGGAGCGCGAGGCGGCGATGGCGAAGAAGGGCTGATTTTTTACAGGAGAAAACGGAGAAAACAGAGACCGAAACCCGATGAAAACGATTTCGCTCTGTTTCCTCTGTTGTCTCCTGTTGAAGGTTTTTTTGCAGGTCGAGTGCCGGGCCGCACCGCTCACGGTCGCCACCTACAACGTCGAAAACTACACGCTGGCGGATCGCATGGAGGAAGGCGTTTACCGCAAGGCCTACCCGAAGCCCGAGGCTGAGAAGGCGGCGTTGCGTGCGGTCATCCGCCAGCTTGGCGCCGATGTGCTCGCGCTGCAGGAAATCGGCGGGGAGCCGTTTCTCGCCGAGCTGCAGCGCGACCTGCGGCACGAGGGCGTGGATTATCCGTATGCGGCGGTGCTGGCGGCGGACGACAAGGACCGGATGATCGCGGTGCTTTCGAAGCGGCCGTTCACCGGTGTGACACGTCATGCCGATCTGTCGTTCAAGTATTTCGACGGCGTTCAGACGGTCCGGCGCGGGTTGCTGGAGGTGCGCGTGGCGACGGACGCGGGCGAGGTCGCCTTCTTTGTGGCGCATTTGAAAAGTCTCTACACCGAGCGCCCGGATGATCCGGGGGCGGCGTTGCAACGGACGGGGGAGGCGGTGGCGGTGCGTGATCGCGTGCTGAAGGTGTTTCCGGAACCGGCGACGGCGCGGTTCGTGATTCTGGGCGATCTCAACGACAACCGGACGAGCCGTCCGGTGCGCGCGTTGCTGGAACGCGGCAAAACGGTGATCGCGGAATGGTTGCCGGCGGCCGACGAACGCGGCCAGGTGTGGTCGCATTTTTACCAGAAGGAGGATTCGTATGCCCGCATCGACCACATCCTGGTGTCACCGGGGCTGTGGCCGCGGGTGCGCGGGCGGGTCGGCAGGATTTGGGATTCGCCGGAAGTGATGCAGGCGAGCGACCACCGGCCGGTGTCGGTGGTGATCGAGTAAGTCTCCGGCGGCGGACGCAAAAAAGGCCGGTCCGTTGCGGGATCGGCCTGGGATGGAAAGGAAGACGGTTACTTGACCGTGACGGGCACGGAGATTTCGCCGGAGCCGAAGCCCTTCAGGAAGAGGCTGCCGGTGCCGGGCTTGCCGCCGGTGACGCTGACCGTGGCGGTGGTGCTGCCGGCGGGAACGACGACCTCGGGCATGATCACGCTGTCGGGAGCGTCGGTGGTGACATCGAGCAGCAGGCCGCCGGTGGGGGCGGCGGTGGGCAGGGTGAAGGTGAGCGTCTGGGTCTCGCCGCGCTTGAGAGAAAGCTCGGTGGGGGTGACGGAAAGGCTGGTGGGATCGACGCGGAAGGTGCCGACGGTGGTGGTGCCGTTGGCGCCGGCGATCTCGACCTTGTAGTTGCGGCCCGAATCAACGGCAGGGACGAAGAAGCTCAGGGAGTTGGGCGAGTCGTAGACGGTGCGGGCAGAGGTGCCGTCGAAGGTGACAGTGTCCTGGGCGGTGAAGCCGCGGCCCATAACACTGATGCGGGCGCCGACCGGACCGCGGTTGGTGTCGAGCGAGAGGACGTAGCGGCCGACGATCTTGGAGCGGATGACGTCGGTGAACTCCTCGCGATCGGTGATCATGCCCTGGTTCTCGAACTTGTAGTTAACGAGGAAGTAGTAGGCGAGCTCGGTGCGGCCGGCGGGGATCTGGTAGTCGAACTCGTAGATGTCGGTGCCGAGGCTGCTCTTGTTCATCGGGAAGCTCTGGCCGTCCACGATGAGGCGGACCTTCACGCTGCCAGGGACCACGTTGACGCTGGTGGGTTTCACGCGGCTCGAGATCGTGTAGATCTGCGAGGGGTTTTCGGCGAGGACGCTCGGGGTGAGGTTGGTGATGCCGGAGTTGCAGCCGGACATGAAAACGACACCGGTGGCGGCGCTCAGCGCGAGGACGATGCTTTTGGCACGAGCAAATAGGGTGTTAGGCATGGGATTTTCTGATTTAAAAGTCGGTGGATACGCAACAGAAACGTCCGATCTTGGCAATGAGCGAAATCAATTCCGTGGCGGGGGAAGTCGGTCGGCATGGTCCGCTGGGGCTGTATGTGCATGTGCCGTTTTGCGCGTCGACGTGCGATTTCTGTGCGTTCTACCAGACCACGCCGACGGCAAATGGTATCGACGAATATATGAAAAGCATCGCCGACGAGGCGGCTTTGGTTGCGTGGCAAGCCCGCCGGATCGAAACAGTTTTCTGGGGCGGGGGCACGCCGGGTCTGCTGGCGGCAAAGGACATCCGTCGTCTCGGCGGCATCGTGCGCGAACGGCTTGGCGGTGGCCTGTCCGAATGGACGGTCGAGATGGCGCCGGCGTCCGTGACCGAGGCGCGGCTGGAGGCGCTCAAGGAAATCGGCGTCACGCGCATCTCCATGGGCGCGCAGTCGTTTCAGCCGGCCCTGCTGGAAGGTCTCGGGCGCCAGCATACCCGGGAGCAGATTTTCCGGGCCTACGAACGCATCCGTGCGGCGAATTTCGCGAGTGTGAACATCGACCTGATGTTCGCTCTGCCCGGCCAGGACGAGGCGGCGTGGCTGGCCGATCTGGGCGAAGCACTGGCACTGGCCCCCGATCATCTGTCCACTTATTGCCTCACGTTTGAGGAGGACACGAAACTGTGGGTGAAGCTCTCTAAGGGGCAGGTGAAACTCGATGTGGAGCATGAGGCCCGTCTTTATGAAACGACCTGGGCCCGGCTGGAGGAGGCGGGTTACGCCCAATACGAGGTCTCCAATTTCGCCCGCGCCGGACATGCGTGCCTGCATAATCTGAATACTTGGCGCATGCACGAATGGGTCGGATTGGGGCCGTCGGCCGCATCCCAGCACGCCGGTTGGCGCGGGGGCAATGTCGCGGATCTGTCCAAGTGGCGCGAGCATGTCGCCCGCGGTGAGCGGGTGACCGAGGATCGGGTGGCATTGACGCCGGCGTTGTTGGCCGAGGATGCGTTGATCTTCGGCGTTCGCATGAACGCGGGCGTGGACCTGGTGGCGTTGCGGGGGCGGTTCCCGACGGCTCCTTGGGCGGCGGTGGCTACCGAGATCGAGCGGCTCACCGAGGCGGGCGTGGCGGAGTCGTCGGGTGGGCACCTGAAACTCACTCCGCGCGGCCGGCTCATTGCCGACACGGTGGGCGCGGAGTTGATGCAGGCGTTTTCGGAAGCGGCGGCGACTTGAACGGCGCGCGGCTCGGTCCTTGCCAAGGCGGGGAACGTCCTCTCATGGTGGCGGTTCGCCGGTTTTCGGCATCGCCTCCTTCCTTTTCCATGAAACACCCCCTGCGTTTTTCCTTTCTCCTCGCGGTCCTGGCCGCTGTGTTCGCCGTCGTCGGTTGCAATACGACGACCAAGAAAAAGAACTACGATGTGACCATTGCCCGGTTTTTGATCGAGGCCAGTGACGGCGACACGTTTGCGTCGGTCACCCTGCCGGTGAGCGGCGTGCAGATCACAGTAAATAACAAGCCGGCCGTGACCGAGCTGGACTACACGGGGGTGCAACTGGCCCACGCCGACCTCGGTGATTTTCTCGTTTTCAACCTGACGCCCGACGCGGCGCGCGATGTTTACCGGCTCACGGGCAACAATCAGGGCAAGCGCCTGGTGCTCTTCATCAACGACAAGCCCGTGGGCGCCCGCCTGATCGATCGCGCGATGAACACCGGCTCCATCGCGGTCTTTGTCGCCATCTCCGACGATCTGCTGCCCGCGCTGGTGAAGAACCTCAACGCGACCTCGGTGGACATCCAGAAGGAGATCGAGAAGGCCAAGAAGTAATCGATGCGCCGGCGCCCGGGTTGGATCATCCTGTTGTTTTCACCGGCGCTGCTCTTCGCCGGATCGCGGATCGAGCTGTCGTGGCCGACTCCGAACACCGCCTACCTCGACGGCAAGCCGATCGAGGACTATGTGCAGGCGACCGCCTCGGGTGAGGTCACCTCCGGCCTCATGGGCTGCGTGCGCAGCGGCGGGGCGCAGTTCCATGAGGGGCTGGACCTGAAGCCGGTTTCGCGCGACCGGCGCGGCGAGCCCACCGACGACGTGTTCGCCGCCATGACGGGCGTCGTGCGGCATATCAATCTCAAGGCCGGCGAGAGCAGTTACGGCCGCTACATCGTGATCGAGCATCCGGACGTGAAGCCGGCGGTCTATTCGCTCTACGCCCATCTGAACACGGTGGCTCCGGGTTTGAAGCCGGGCGACACGGTCACCCGCGGGCAGGTGATTGCGCAGATGGGGCACACCTCGGGCGGCTACGCGATTCCGAAGGATCGCGCCCATCTGCATTTCGAGATCGGGCTTTTGGCGACGCGCCAGTTTCAGTCGTGGTATGAGTGGAAAAAGTTCGGCAGCCCCAACGAACAGGGAATCTACAACGGCATGAATCTTATGGGCATCAACGCCCTCGATTTCTTCAACGAGTTCCGCGCGCGTCGCGTGGACAACTTCACGGACTATTTCGCTCACCAGCCGGCGGTGGCCCGCGTGCGTATCGCGACCAGTCGCACGCCGGACTTTGTGCAGCGCTATCCTGAGTTGTTGACCGCAGAGATCCCGCTCGCCGGTGTCGCGGGCTGGGACATCAAGGTCAACGCCACGGGGCTGCCGTTTTCATGGACGCCGCTTCAGGCGACGGACGTCATCGGACTGAGGCCGAACGATGTCCGGCTGTCCGAGGTGGATGCGCCTGCGTTGAAGCGCTTCCGTTGCAAGTCCATCGCCGTCCTGCGCCGCGGGAATTACGTTCCGGGCAAGGACCTGGAGACGATGTTGGAGCAGGTGTTCGGGCTGAGGTAGGCGAATGGGCCGGAGACCCGACGCGGTCGTTGGGTCTCTACGGATATCAGCGCTTGCTCCAGTCCAGCATGCGCTGGATGGGCACGAGGGCGGCGGCGCGGGTCGGCTCCGGCACGTCGATCACGGGCGAGAGGTTTTTCAACGCGTCGCGCACCTTCTCGATGGTGTTCATCTTCATGAACCGGCAGTCGTTGCACGCGCACGAATCAGTCGGGCCGGCGATGAAGGTCTTGTGCGGAACCTCCTTGCGCAGGCGGTGGAGCATGCCGCTCTCGGTCACGACGATGATCTCGTTGGCGGGGGATTCTTTCGCGAACTTTACCATGAGCTCGGTCGAACACACCTCGTCGGCGAGGTCGCGGACGGCTTGCACGCACTCAGGGTGGGCGACCACAGGGGCGTTGGGGAATTTGGCGCGGACTTTTTCAACGGCCTGCGTGGTAAACATCACGTGGGCGTAACAGCTTCCCGGCCAGAGGCGCATCTTGCGGCCGGTCTGCTGCGAGACCCACTGGCCGAGGTTCTGGTCGGGGACGAAGAGGATGTCTTTGTCGGCGGGGATCTGGTTGACGATCTTCACCGCGTTGCCGCTGGTGACGATGACGTCGCTCAACGCCTTCACGCCGGCGGAGCAGTTGATGTAGGCGACGACATAGACGCCGGGGTTGGCGGCCTTGTAGGCGGCGAGACGCTCGGCCGGGCAGGAGTCGGAGAGCGAGCAGCCGGCCTCGACATCGGGGAGAAGCACGGTGCGGCCGGGGTTAACGATCTTGGCGGTCTCGGCCATGAAATGGACGCCGCAGAACAGGATCACGTCGGCCTTCGCCGCCTGCGCCTGATAGGAGAGACCGAGGGAGTCGCCCACGTAGTCGGCCACCTGCTGGATCGCCTCGATCTGGTAGTTGTGCGCGAGGATGACCGCATTGCGTTCGCGTTTGAGCGCGAGGATTTCCTCCTGGATGGGAGTGAGCTTCGGCGGAGCGGAGCGGGGAGCGAGGACGAGCGGTTCGTAATCGAGGGCGGGCATGAGGAAAGTGACCAATGACCAGTGACCAATGTCCAATGATTTTATCGTTCGTGGATCGACCCCCGGTCACCGGTCATTCGGTCATGGGTCAATCCAAAGCGTTGAGCTTTGGCTCAGCTGTGCGGCTTGAGCTGGTCGAGCATGGCCTTGAACTCGCGGACGTTCTTCAGGCTCTCCAAGTCGGGATCCTGCGACATCCAGTCGTAGTCGGTGTAGCCAAGTTTCACGGCCTCGGCGAGGGCGCGGAGGGCGTCGGTCTTTCGCTTGGAGAGGGCGAGGCTGCACGCGAGGTTGTAGCGCGCGGTGGCGTTGTCGGGCTGCAGCTTGACGAGCTTGCGGTCCATCTTGAGACCGTCGGCGATGCGGCCGGTCTTGGTGTAAAGGCCGCCGAGCAGCTCGATCACGTCCTCGTAGCCGGGCTCGCGACGGAGCACGGATTCGTAGAAGGCGATGTCGAAGGCCGGATCTTCTTTGCGGGACATGGACCGTTAGGCGTGGTTTTTGCAGACGCCGGTTTTTTTGAGGACGTCGCAATGCGCGCTGACCTGCAGGCGTTGGGAAATGGGCGTGAGGCCGAGCTTGGTGGAGACGGTGCTGCCATACCACTCCATGAAGGGCGCGCTGATCTCGAAGATCTTGTCGCAGTCGACGCAGATCACCTGAGCGACCTGGGCGTTGTTGGCGGAGTTGGGCAGGTAATACTTGATGTTGGTGCCGATATCGACCTCACGCAGCAGGGCGCTCTCGGTCATGATGGGCAGCGTGCGATACACGGTCGCGCGGGAGACGGAGTCGTCGATGGCGCGGGCGTGGTCGAGAAGTTCCTCGGCCGTGAAGTGCTCCTTGCGGGCGAAGGCCGCCTCAAAAATGGCCAGACGCTGATCGGTCATGCGGAGACCTTTGCTGGCGAGGTAGTTTTTGAATTTTTCGCGGGCCGCGTCGTTACTCACGAGAAAAATGTCAATGGGGTGGCGCGGACTGTCAACTGGTTCGTCTGGACCGCAAATTCGCGGTCGGCGCGCTTGCACGGCTCCGGTGGGGAGTGCATCAACCAGCCATCATGACGGTCGGCGTGAATCCCTTGGCGGGCTTTGACAAGCTCCTGCACTACAAAGTGCCGGAGACGCTGAGCGCGCAGGTGGCGGTCGGCTCGCTGGTGCGCATCCCGATTTTGAACCGTTTGCATCTCGGCATCGTGGCCGAGTTCAGCGAACCGGTGGGCTTTCCGGTCAGCCGGCTCAAAGCCATCGCCGACGTGGTTTATCCGTTTCCGGCGCTGCCGTCCGACCTGCAAAGTCTGGCTCGGTGGATGTCGAGTTACTACGCGGCCAAGCACGACTCGATCATCGAGACGATGCTGCCGGCCGCCGTGCGCAACGCTGCCGCGCTGAAACAGGAAAAACTGCTCTCGGCCGCCCGCATCCTGGAAGCCGCGGAACTGGAGGCGTTGGTGAAACGCGCGCCGGCGCAGGCGAAGGTTTACCAGTTCCTTGCGCAGCAGTTTAAGCCGCAGAAAAAGTCGCTCGTGCTGGGCCGCCTTGGCGCGACGGCGGCGGTGGTGTCGGCTCTGGTGAAACGCGGCTACGTGAAAGAGGAGACGCACCGCGTGGAGCGTATCGCCTACGCCGACAACTGGTCCACGGGCGAAGTGGTGGCGTCGCAGCCTCACGATCTGAACCCGGGACAACAGGCCGCCGTCGATGCGGTCGGGGCCACGCTGGCCGAAAACAAGTTTGTGGTCACGCTCCTCCACGGCGTGACCGGCTCGGGCAAGACGGAGGTTTACCTGCGGGCGATCCAGACGGCGCTCGCCGCGGGCGGCGGGGTGATTTTTCTCGTGCCGGAAGTGGCGCTGACGCCGCAGACGGTGGCTCGGTTGCGCGGCCGTCTGGAGGCCATCGCGCCCGACCACAAATGCGTCGTCTGGCACAGCCACCTGAGCGAAGGCGAACGGCTCGACGGCTGGATGTCGCTGGCGACGGGGGAGGCGCGCGTGGTGGTGGGGGCGCGCTCGGCGATCTTTGCGCCGGTGCAGGATTTGAAACTCATCGTGGTCGATGAAGAGCACGAGCCCGCCTATAAGCAGGACGAGACGCCGCGCTACCACGGCCGCGACGTGGCGGTGATGCGCGCCAAGTTGAACAACGCGCTCTGCCTGCTCGGCTCGGCCACGCCTTCGCTCGAGAGCTACGCCAACGCCCAGGCCGGCAAATACCGCATGATCGGACTCCCCGAGCGTGTGGATGCGCGCAAACTGCCGCACATCGACATCGTGGACATGCGCATCGAGGTCGTGCGCCAGCGCGGGTTCACGTCGCTCTCGCGCAAGCTGGTCGACGCGATGCACGCGCGCTTCGAGAAGCGGGAGCAGACGATCCTGTTTCTCAACCGCCGCGGCTATTCGCCGTCGATGCAGTGCACCAAGTGCGGCCACGTCGAGGAGTGTCCGCATTGCAGCATCACGATGACCTACCACCGCAGCGACGAGAAGCTGCGCTGCCACCTGTGCGGACAGGAAGCGGTGGCCCCGGCGCGCTGCCCGGCGTGCGGCGCGCCGGAGATCCGCTGGAAGGGCATGGGCACGCAACGCGTCGAGGAGGCGGTGCGCCGCGTGCTGCCGAAGGCGCGGCTGGAGCGCATGGACACCGACACGATGTCGAAGAAGAACCGCTTCCGCGAAATTCTCTCCGATTTCCGCGCGGGCAAAATCGACATCCTCATCGGCACGCAGATGATCGCGAAGGGGCTCGATTTTCCCAATGTGACGCTGGTCGGCCTGATCGATGCGGACATCTCGATGCACATCCCGGATTTCCGGGCCAACGAGCGCACGTTCCAGCTCCTCGTGCAGGTGGCCGGCCGGGCGGGCCGGGGCGATCGCGCGGGCGAAGTGGTAGTGCAGACGTTCACGCCGCAGGCCGAGGCGATCCAGTTTTCACGTCAGGCCGACTTCGAGGGCTTCGCCGCGAGCGAACTGAAGATGCGGAAGGATTTCCGCTACCCGCCGTATCGGCATTTGATCCATCACCTCTTTCGCGGACCGAGCGAGGAGAAGCTCAAGTTCTTCACCGAGCAGTGGGCGCGACATGTGGAAAAGGAACTCGCGGGCCGCGTGGAGTTGCGCGGGCCGTCGGCGTCGCCCATCGAAAAAATCAAAGACGAATACCGGTATCAGGTGTGGTATTTCACCAACGGAGTGACACGGGTGATCGCGGATTTGAACGCGCTGCGCACGGCGTTCGCCTGGCCCGACGACATCACGCAGGTGCTCGATGTCGATCCGGTGAACCTGACGTGAACAAGTCAGTTTGGCTGAAGCGGTTTCCCGTAGTTTAGCCAGAACGTGTTCTCATAGATGCCGGCTGGATCGTAGCGGTGTTTGAGAGCGAAGAAATCACGGGCTTGCGGATAGGCTTGGGTGAATTGGTCCAGGGAGGCGTGGGCGCGGTAGGGCAGGTAGTAGCGGCCTCCGCAGGCGAGAGCGGTTTCGATGAGATCGCGGGTGAGGGCCTGCATCGCCGCTTCCGACGCCGGGTCGCGGTGCTGATGAAAGAGCATCACGAGACCGAAGACTTCTTCGCGGGCGTAGTGCAGGACCGTGTCGGTGTCCGGCTCCACGTTGCGCACGGTGATGTTCAGTAGTTCCGGATGGTGTTTCAAAAAGACCGGCCGAGCCCTTTCGATGAACTCGCCGAGGTGATCGCTGGGGATGAAATACTCATGCAGGATGTCGGTGCTGCCGGCGTCGCGCGTGGCATACAGGTTCGACGGCTCGTTCATGATCTGGTTACGCGAGAGAACTTTTCCGGCGGTTTCGCCCATGCGGGACTCCAGCCACCAGCGGAGGTTTTTGCCGTAGTCGCTGCCGATGCCGCCTTCAAAGACGAGGCGCTTGAGCAGGCTGGGCGTTTCGTTGGTGAGCGTGCCGGTGGCCGCGCGATCCGTCTGCGTGCGCTTGAGCAGGGTGATGATGCCGTCCTCCATGAAGCCGTCGGGCGCGACGTTGATGCGGCCGTAGGCGAGGCCGACGTCGGCGCGGTTGCGGGTCAGCTCGTGGTAAACATGGGCGTAGTCCGTGGATTTCACCGGGTGGGCCTCGGCCACATAGAACTCATTGGGGACGACGCGCAGGTTGACTTCGAGGATCACGCCGAAAAGTCCGTAGCCGCCGAGCGCGAGGGAGAAGAGCTCGGGGTTTTCCGTGCGGCTGCAGCGCAGGATGTCGCCGGATGCGGTGAGGAGGCGGAACGACTCGACGGTGCTGCTGATCGGAGGGGAGTCGTTTTGCCAGCCGTGGCAATTGACGGACAACGAGCCGCCCACGGAAAAATCGTTGTTCGACTGCATGATGGTGACGGCCAGACCCTGCCGGTCGAGAAACGGGATCACGTCGAACCAGCGCGCGCCGGCGCCGACCGTGAGCAGGCGATTTTCAGCATCGAGCGACATGCGGTTGAACGGGTCCATGTTCAAGACGATGCCGCCGGGATAAAACGTATGCCCGCCCATGGAGTGATGGGCGCCGCTGATGGAGAGGTGGAGGTGCTGCTCTTGGGCGCGGCGGACGAGGGTGACGAGTTGCCGTTCCGCCTCCGCAGGATCGGCGGCGACGGCGATCACCTCGGCAGGTTGGTTGGCGTTGAGCCGGCTGGCGTCATTGGTGCCGGCGGTCGCGACCGGCAGAGGCGCGCGCCCGTCGCGCCACCAGACCCAGGTGAGAAACGCGACCGGCCGGCCGACCACGACGAGAAAGGTCAGCAGCAGGACTGCGATCAGGATTTTCTTGAAACGCATAAAACGAAGTGGCGGCGGGATGACACGAGCGACCCGGGGATTAGTAATCGTAGAGGTGTTCGACCGTCAGATGTTTCGCCTCGATTTCGCGAAGCATCGCGCCGAGCGCCTTCACGGGGGCCTGAACGGCGACGCGTTTCTTGGGTTCGCCTGCGAGCAGATCCATGGTGAACAGCGGTTGGCCGGCGGCCAAATCATAGGTCCAGTCGGATGGGGCGACGAGAGTGATGAGGATCTCGTCGTTGCCGGCGATTTCTTCAAACTGGACGCCTTGTCGGGCGAGCGCGGGAACCGTGTCGGTGAATCCTTGGTAATGCGGAACGGTGATGATACACGAGCCGTCGGGGAGCGGTTTGATTTTTTTGACGTCGGGATTGGAAAAGGCGCTTTCGGGGATGTCGCGCACGGTGGCGTAAACCTCGGTGTCGGCCACCCCGTAAACCGCGTGGCTGGCGAGGCGGATGACGCCCGCATAGAGCGACTTCACGCCGTATTCCAAACTGAGGAAAAACTTGCGTTCGAGTTTGCGAGGAAAGTGCGGGCCGAAGAATTTGTTCTGGCTCCAGAGCCCGGCGAGTTTGTGGCCGAAGGGGAAATCGAACCACGGCCGGGTCGGCACGAAGTCGCCGTAGTCCTTGGCAACCTGCGTGGCGTAGTCGTCTTCGGTGGTGCGCGCACGGCCCGCGCTCAGTTCGGAGAGGCGGCCGACCGTGTTTTCATAGACGCCTTTGACGGTGTATTCGACCGTCGTGCTGGTCCCGATGACCATCACCATGAGGTGGGTGCCGTAGTCGAATGGGTAGTTTCGCTTGGTGGCTCCGTAAACCTCGGCGTAGCCGGTCCAGAGCTGGCCGATGGATTTAAAATACGGGAAGCGGCTGGGCGGATGAAGGGCGAGCGATTGCGCGTATTCCTGCGGATTGAAGACCAGATACCATTCGGGAAACGTGAGGTAGGTGGCGGCTTCGGGCCGTTGGTATTTGGGGATGCTCGCGATGAGCGCGCGGTGTTCGGCGGACATCGGTTCGTTGACCGGATGAAAACGGTTCGCTGCGCGGTTGGCCGTGATCACGCATCCGCCCGACAGCAGGATCGCTGCACCCGCGAAGGCGCAAACCGCCGGGAACAAGATGCGTCGGACAAAGCGGTTTTGGAAAACCCGGCGCGACATCACGACGCGGCCTTCACCCGCTTGCTCAGGTAATAACCGATCCAAAGCATGGTGGCAGGAATCAAAATGTGAGGCAGGTTAACCAGCAGGCGGTGCACGCTCAGGTCGGGCTTGGACAGACCCTCGGTGAAGACGTCGCCGTTAAGAAACTCCACGCCGAAACAAATCCCGGTGACCGCGTCGATGGCGTAGGGGATGCCGGCGTATTTGAAATAGGCGACCGACCAGCGGTGCGACTTCAGGGCGACGATGCCCGCGAGCACGCCCGAGATGAGATGGAAGATGTCATCCACCGGATCGATCGCGAAAAGCCCCATGAGCCGGCCTTGTTCGTCGGTGAGACCCGGCCAGTGGCTGAGCGCGACAATGAACAGGAAGTTGGCGCAGTAAAACCAGGCGAGCCACTGGATGAGAGTGAGTTTTTTGAACATGAAAAAGAGGGCGATCAGTAGAACAGATTGCGGTCGAGGCTCCGGTATTGGATGGCTTCGAGCAGGTGCGGGGCCTCGATGCGGTCGGAGGCGGCGAGGTCGGCGATGGTGCGCGCGACTTTTAAAATACGGTCGTAGGCGCGGGCGGAGAGGGAGAGTTGTTCCATCGCCTGCTGGAGCAGGTCGCCGAGCGTGGAGTCGATGACGCAATGCGTGCGGATCTGCGCGTGCGTCATGCGGGCGTTGGCGGTGGTCCGCGTGCCGGCGAGGCGGGCGAGCTGGCGTTCGCGGGCGGCTTGCACGCGGGCGCGAATCACCTCGGAGGATTCGGCAGGTTGTTCCTGGCGGAGTTCGTTGATCGAGAGCGCGGGTGCCTCGATGTGGAGATCGATGCGGTCGAGGAGCGGACCGCTGATGCGTCCGCGGTAGCGTTGGATCTGGGCGGGAGAGCAGCGGCATTCGTGCTTCGGATCGCCGAGGTAGCCGCACGGGCAGGGGTTCATCGCTGCGACCAGCATGAAACTGCACGGGAGAGTAACTTTGCCGGCACTGCGCGAGATGGTGACGTGGCCGTCTTCGAGCGGCTGACGCAGGACTTCGAGTGCGCTGCGTTTGAACTCGGGCAACTCGTCCAGAAACAGCACGCCGTGGTGCGCGAGTGAGATTTCTCCCGGGCCGGGGATGGTGCCGCCGCCGAGGAGGCCGACATCGGAAATCGTGTGGTGCGGCGAGCGAACGGGACGGCGTCCGAACGCATGGGCGTTGCCGCCGCTCAGCGTCTGGCCGGCGGCGGAATGGATGCTCAGAATCTCCAGCGACTCGTCGAGAGTTGGCGAGGGGAGGATGGTTGGAATGCGTTTCGCGACCATCGATTTACCGCTGCCGGGCGGACCGATCATGACGAGATTATGGCCGCCAGCCGAGGAGACCTCGATTGCACGGCGAAGCGCATGTTGGCCTTTGATTTCTGAAAAATCGCCGGACAATTTGTCGGGGCTGGCGTCGATCGCGATGGCGGTAGAGTGCGCGATGGGTTGAAGGAGCAGATCGCCTTCGAGAAAGCGCACGGCGTCATCGAGTGATTTGACCGGATAAGCGGCCACGCCGTCCACCATCGCGGCTTCTTCGGCCGATATCGGCGGGAGAAGCACGCCGCGTTTGCCAAGTTGTTTGGCGAGGCGGGCGAGGGCGAGGGCGCCGCGCACGGGGCGGGTGGCGCCGGAGAGGCTGAGTTCGCCGGCGATCAGGTAGTCGTTGATGGCGGGCGCGGTGATTTGTTCGGTCGCGAGGAGGATGCCGAGCGCGATGGGCAGGTCGTAGAACGGGCCTTCCTTGCGAAGATGGCCGGGCGCGAGATTAATGGTGGTGCGCGTGCGCGGGGATTTGAAGCCGCTGTTGCTCAGGGCGGAGACGACGCGGTCATCGGATTCCTTGACCGCCGCGTCCGGGAGGCCGACCAAAATTAATTTGGGATCACCGCTCTCGCCCGAGTTTACCTCCACGTGGACCAGTTCTGCGTCGATACCTTGAAGGGCGGCGGAAGAGAGGGTCGCAAGCATGTCAGGTGGTGGCGAGGGCGTGGCGGCGCGCGATGATCGCGAGGTTGCGCGCGATCGCGTCGAGGTAGGGATTGGAACCGTCGGGGCGGGTCAGGTAACGATAAACGCCGTGATACTCCTGCTCGAGTTTGGACTTCACGACTTTTTCCCAGAAGATGCCGGTGCCGGCGGCGAGCTGGCTCACGGATTTGAAGATGCGCTGCGCGGGAGGGATGCCGAGAAAGCGGTCGGATTCGGCGAATTCGTTGAACAATAATTCGAGTTCGTCGGGGTAATCGTCCGCGGCCATCTGCCCAAGGTAGTCGGCGGTGACGATCAGGCTCGCGAGCTCCTGGTCCTCGTGGCGGTTGAAACGCAGGCCCATGTTCGCGGCGGAGAGTCCGGTGCAGCGGATGGCACCGAGCACGGTGTCGATCTCATCGAGTTTCAATCCGAAGGCGGGCAGGAAGGACGCGGCCAGCGCGCAACTGCGCAGGACGTGGCAAAACGTGTATTTGGCACCGGTGCCTTCGCGGTCGGAGCGCAATTTAAGATAGCCGCTGTCGTGGAGGAGCGCGGTCGCGAGCCCGAGTTCAAACTGTCGGTGGGTGAACGGCGACGCGCCGGAACGCTGGCGGGCAGCGAACAGATCCAGGTAGGCGACGGTGACCTGGAGCGTATGCTGGTAATCGTGATACTTCAGATCGACGGCCTGATAATCCGGGCACTCGCCTTTAAAGAGTTTTTCCACCCCGGCGAACAACTCGCGCGTGAAGGCGGTCGGGGCTTCGGGAAACAAGTCGCGGGAGACGTCGAGAGCCGCTTCGGTGACGGACGCTGTGCGCGTGGTGTCGGTCGTCAGGGGCATGTCGTGGGCCGGCTTGGGTGTGCGCAGGGATTGATACGCAAGGTCGTGGCGAAGCGAGTTCTGAGTAATGATTTGCGGAAACTGCTCGCAAGCCCAATCTGCGGCCTAATTTTTACCGAATCCAAGATGATATTGGGACTTACCGGCGGCATGGGAACGGGCAAATCCACGGCGGCTCGTTTTTTCGAGGCCGAGGGCTTTCGCCTGATCGACTCCGATCGCATCGTGCGCGAGGAACTGCTGACGGACGCCTCGGTGGTCGCGAAGATCGCCGGGCGTTTTCCGGACGCGGTGAATGCCCGGAACGAGGTCGATCGGCCCGCGCTGGCGAGGCGCGTGTTCGCGCGCGACGAGGACCGGCTTTGGCTAGAGACATTGCTGCATCCGCTCGTTTATGAGCGCTGGCGCGGTTTGCTGGCCACGGCCCCCGAGGCGAACTGGGTGGTCGAGACCCCGCTGCTTTTTGAGCAAGGTTTGGAAAATTGGTTTGATTTCACGGTGTGCGTGGCGACATCGTCCGCGAACCAGTTTGCCCGGTTGTCTGAGCGCGGAATTCCCCAATCGCTCGCCGAGCAACGTATTTCCAAGCAATTGCCCTTGGCTCAGAAACTAGAAAAAGCCGATTTTGTCCTGTCCAACGACGGCACGCCCGAGTCCCTGCGTTTGCAGGTGAACCATTTGGCGCGCCGGTTGTCTGGCGGCGTTCGCTAAGCTTTTGGTTTCCGGGCGGCGCAGAGCTTCCTTTTTTCTCTCATGGATGATTCCGATTTGAACGCCTCCGCCGCTGCCGGCTCGGGCAAACCCAAGAAAACGACCAAGCGCGCCCCCAAGGCCGCCGCCGCTGGCGCCCCCAAGAAGGCGCGCGCCACCAAGAGTCGTTCCGCCAAATCGGCCGGCGTTGACGCGTCCGTCGGCCCCGACCAGCCCGGTTTGTTTGAGCAATCGCCGTCGGCTTCCGTCTCCGCTCCTGCGCCGGCGCCCGCCGTGGTTCAGTCCGAACCGGTGCGCGAGGAGCGTCCGGCGCCGCCGGTGTTTGTCGATATGGCGCCTGCCCCCGTCGAGCGTCCGGTGTTCGTGCCGTCATCCGAACGGTCCGCGGCGGCCGAGTCCGCTCCGGTTTCCTACCACACGGATGCACCGTCGGCACCGTCCGAGTCGTCGCAAAACCACGAGTCCGCGGCGCCTGCGGACAACGGTGCGCCCCCGCAGCAGGGCGGCTTTCAGCAGGGCGGAGCCCCCGAGGAGGATCGTGGTCCTTGGTGGAAACGCAAAAAGGACAAAAAGAACAAGTGGAAGGACAAGCACGCCCATGGCGGCGGTGGTGGCGGTGGCGGCGGTGGCCGTCAGGGCGGACATCCGCATCACCCTCCGCAGCCTCCGCCCCCGGTGCTGGCACCGGTGCACTACGGTGACCTGCCCGATCCGGCGCGATTCGCCGATTTGACCGCGCTCGACGCGCTGGCCGCCTCGTTGCAGGCGGGCACTGGCGGCGAGCCTATCCACGTGGACCAGATCTACGCGTATTCGCTGTTCGAGCTCACGGCGTTCGCCCGCAAGATCGGCGTCGCCTTCGAGGGCACGCTCAACCGCTTGCAGATGCTTGAGGCGATTTTCATCCACGCGGCCGGCAAACAGGTTCCGTTGGTGGATCGCGGTTTGGTTGACCTCACCGACAAGGGCTACGGTTTCGTGGTGCACGAACAGGCCAACTACCGCCTGTATCCGGAGAGCACGTATCTACCCGAGGCGTTGATCAAGCGTTACGGCCTCAAGCGCGGCCATCATGTCGAGGTGGTCGTCCAGGCTCCCCAGCCCGGAGATCGTTGTCCGGCGGTCGTCGGCGTGAAGACGGTCATGGGTAATAATCCGGACGAGGCGTCCAAGCTCACTCCGTTCGAGGAGCTGGTTCCTTATTATCCGCTGCAGCGAATCTTACTGGAAGCTCCCGAAATTCATAAGGACATTTCGATGCGCGCGGTCGACCTGCTCACGCCGATCGGTTTCGGCCAGCGCGGTCTGCTGGTGGCTCCGCCCCGCACAGGCAAGACGGTGCTGCTCCAGAACATCGCCAACTCGATCACCCACAATTTCCCCGACAAGAAGCTCATTCTGCTGTTGATCGACGAGCGTCCCGAGGAAGTGACCGATTTCAAGCGTCACACCAAGGGAGAGGTCGTCAGCTCGACCTTCGACGAGGCTCCCGAGAGCCACGTGCATGCGGCCGAGATGGTCATCGAAAAGGCCCGTCGCATGGTCGAACAGGGCCAGCACGTGGTCATCCTGCTCGACTCGATCACCCGCCTGGCCCGCGCTTATAACGCGTTGGCCGCCAACTCCGGCAAGATCATGTCCGGCGGCGTCGAGGCGACCGCGCTCCAGAAACCCAAGCGGTTCTTCGGTTCCGCCCGCAACATCGAGGGCGGCGGCAGCATCACGATCATCGGCACCGCGTTGATCGACACCGGCAGCCGTATGGACGAGGTGATTTTTGAGGAGTTCAAGGGCACCGGCAACATGGAGCTTCATCTTGACCGCGGCCTGTCCGACAAGCGCATCTTCCCCGCGATCAACATCGACCGCTCCGGAACCCGCAAGGAGGAGCTGATTTATCACCCCGAGGAGATGTTGCGCGTCTACGGCCTGCGCCGCGCGATGCAGGGCATCCCGCCGGTCGAAGCGATGGACATGTTAATTCAGCGCTTGAAGAAAACCAAAACAAACGCGGAATTCCTCATGAGCCTGAGCCGCTAGTTCCCCTTTCTGTAATCAACCGACCAATACCCTGATCGGCCCACTCCCCAAAATTCCCCACGTGACTCCCGCCGACGACTTCGTCCTACAGCTCGCCCTCGACAAGGGCGTGCTCACCCAAGCCCAGATCGACGCCGCGAACGCCAAGATCGCCGCACACACCGATCTGACCACCGCCCCTCCCAAGCTGGTGGAGACGCTGATCGCCAGCCGCGCGGTGGAGTCCCGCCAGCTCAGCAAGCTGCTCGCCGACGAGTTCGGCATGCCGCTGGTGGACCTCGCGGCCCTGCGCGTGCCCAGCACCGAGGCGATGGCCCTGGTGCCCCGCTCCCTGGCCGTGCGTTACACCGTGTTCCCGATCGCCAAGGAGGGCGGCACGCTCAAGCTTGCGATCACCGATCCTCTCGACGTCGATACCATCGACAGCCTGGGGCATGTGGTGAAACTCAACATCGAGCCCTCGGTCGCCCCCGCCGACGAGATTCGCCATGCGATCGATCGTTTCTACGGCAAGGATTCCGCCGAACTCGACGCGATGCTGGATAATTTTTCCGTCGGCGGCGCCGACGCCTCGGTCGCCACGACGGTTCCGGGCGCCGGAGCGGCTTCCGCCGAAGAGGGCGACGCCCCCATCATCAAGCTCGTCCATCAGATCATCCTGGAAGCGATCCAGCGACGCGCCTCCGACATTCATCTGGAGCCCTTGGAAAAGCGTTTCCGCGTTCGCTATCGCATCGACGGCGTGCTCTTGGAAATCGAGAACCCGCCCAAGCGCCTGCAGCTTTCCATGATCTCGCGCCTGAAGATCATGGCCAACATCTCGATCGCCGAGAAACGCATTCCCCAGGACGGCCGTATTCAGATCAACATGACCGGCAAGCAGATCGACTTGCGCGTGTCCTCCCTGCCCACCGCGCATGGCGAGAGCATCGTCATGCGTATTCTCGACAAGGAAGGCCTGCAACTCGGCTTGCCCGAGCTCGGTTTTTTCAGCGACGACCAGGCCGTCGTCGAGCGCCTGATCGCGTTGCCCGACGGCATCATGCTCGTCACCGGTCCGACCGGTTCCGGCAAAACCACCACGCTCTACTCCTGCCTCCACTTCATCAACAAGCCCGACCGCAAGATCATCACGGTCGAGGATCCCGTGGAGTATCAGCTCGCCGGCATCAACCAGGTGCCCGTCCGCCACGACGTGGGCATGACCTTCGCCTCCGCCCTGCGCGCCATGTTGCGCCAGGCGCCCAACATCGTGATGGTGGGTGAAATCCGCGACTTGGAGACGGCCGAAATCGCCATCAACGCCTCGCTCACCGGTCACATGGTGTTTTCGACCCTGCACACCAACGACGCCCCCGGTGCAATCACCCGTCTGATTGACATCGGCGTGAAGCCGTTCCTCGTGTCCACCTCGCTGCGCGCCGCCGTCGCCCAGCGCTTGACGCGCAAGATCTGCAAGCAGTGCAAGAAGCCCTATACGCCTGACTCGAACGAACTGCGTTCACTCAACATCACCCCGCAGCAGGCCGCCAACGCGACCTTCATGCGCGGCGAGGGTTGCCAGAACTGCAACGGCACCGGCTACCGCGGCCGCGCCGGCATCTTCGAGATGTTCGTGGTCAACGAGGAGATCCAACGCATGATCTACGACAACGTCGGCACCGCCAAGCTGCGCGACAAGGCCCGTTCGCTCGGCATGCGCACGATGCGCGAGGACGGCGTGCGCAAGGCGCTCGCCGGCCTGACCTCGATCGACGAAGTCGTTTCGATCACGGTTGGCGACGCGAGCTGAGCCCGCATCCTGCTGTCTTTCCCTACATGAGCTACGAAATGAACGATCTGCTGGAGTTGGTGGTGGACCAGGGCGCGTCCGACCTGCACCTGCAGGTGGGGCAGCCGCCTACGCTGCGCATCAGCGGTGGCATGGTGCCGATCGACGGACCGGTGCTCACGCCGGCCGATACCGAGAAGCTCATGCTCTCGATCACGCCGGACCACCATCAGCAGGGCGTGAAGCTAAACGGTGGCGCCGATTTTGGCTTTGCCTACCTCGACAAGGCCCGCCTGCGCGTGAGCGTGCTCAAGTCGAAGGGCAGCTACGGCTTGGTGCTGCGCCAGATCCCGAACAAGATGTTCAGCCTTCGGGAAATCGGCCTGCCCGACAAGGTGCGTGAGCTTCTCTACCGCCCGCGCGGCCTGATCTTGGTGACCGGCCCGACCGGCTCCGGCAAGTCCACCACGCTCGCCTCGATGATCAATTATATCAACGAGACCCGCGACGGCCATATCATCACCATCGAGGATCCGATCGAGTATTACCACCCGCACAAGCACTGCATCGTCACCCAGCGCGAGATCGGCGTGGATGTCCCCAGTTTCTCCGAGGCCATCCGTCGCGCGCTCCGCCAGGACCCCGACATCATCCTCGTGGGTGAAATGCGCGACCTCGAGACCATCGAGGCCGCCATCAGCGCAGCCGAGACGGGCCACCTGGTGTTCGGCACGCTGCACACGAACGGCGCGGCCAAGACCATCGACCGCATCGTCGATGCCTTCCCCGCCAACATGAAGGACATGATCCGCACGCAGCTCGCGTCCTCCATCGTGGCCGTCATCTCCCAGGTCTTGTGCAAGAAAATCGGCGGCGGCCGCATCGCCGGCTACGAGATCATGGTCAACACCACCTCGATCGCCTCGCTCATCCGCGAGAACAAGACCTTCCGTATTTCGTCCGACATCCAGACGGGCGCCAACCTCGGAATGATCACGATGGACGCCCATCTGATGAGTCTCGTGAACCGCGATCTCATCGCCGCCGACGAAGCTCTCGACAAGGCCCAGGACCCTCTGGTCATGCGCGAGAAACTCCTCGCGATGGGCGCCCAACTCCGCCAACACTAACCCGCCAAAAGCACCCGCTTTCCCCTCCTCCCCACGGCATCCGCCGGTTACCCTATGTTCGAAAGCCACAGTCAGGCCATTCTGGAGCTCTGCCGCGATCATCACTTGGTCGCCTCCGACACCCTCAACGATCTCAACGAAGAGCACAAAGCCACCGGCAAACCCATCGCCGATCTCATGATCGAGATGGGACTGGTCGATAAGGAGACGCTCTTGCGCAAGGTCGCCGAGCACCTCGGCTGCGAGTATCTCGAAGGCCGTTCAGGTGACATCCCCAACGACGTGGTCAACTCCGTGCAGGGCAGCCTCGCCCGCATGTATGGCGTGGTTCCGCTGCGTTCCGACGCGCAGAGCATCGACCTGCTGGCGGTGGACCCGTTCAACAGCCAGGTCATCGACGACCTGACCTTTGCGCTTGGCAAGGATGTCCGCCTGGTGGTCGCCGACCCCGCTCGCGTGGACGGCTTGCTCAAGCTTCATTACGGCGACGATGACGCCACCATCGACGATCTCCTCAAGGAGATGTCGAGCGATGACCATGATGCCCCTTCCGGAGACAAGGAACTCTCGGAGCACGATCTTGAGTCGATGGCGGGCCAGACGCCCATCATCCGTTTCGTCAACCTCATCATCGGCCAGGCGATCAAGGACAAGGCCTCGGACATCCACTTCGAGCCCTTCGAGCACGAGTTCAAGATCCGCTATCGCATCGACGGCGCGCTTTATGAAATGGCGCCTCCCCCCAAGCACCTCGCGCTGCCCATCACCTCGCGCGTCAAGGTGCTCGCCAGCCTCAACATCGCCGAGCGCCGCATTCCCCAGGACGGCCGCATCAAGCTCACCCTGGGAGGCCGCCCCGTCGATTTGCGCGTTTCCACGCTGCCTACCCAGTTCGGCGAATCCGTGGTGTTGCGCGTGCTCGACCAATCCGCGGTGCAGCTCGACATCACGTCGCTCGGCATGCCCACGGACGTTTACGAGGGTATCACCGAGATCATCCGTCGCCCCAACGGCATTTTCATCGTCACCGGCCCCACCGGTTCCGGCAAGACGACCACGCTTTACTCGGCTTTGCGCGTCATCAACACCCCCGATCTCAAGCTGCTCACGGCCGAGGATCCGGTGGAATACGAGATCGAGGGCATCATGCAGGTTCCGGTCAACCACGCCGTGGGCCTCACCTTTGCCGCCGCGCTGCGCTCCTTCCTCCGCCAAGATCCCGACGTGATCATGGTGGGTGAGATCCGCGACTTGGAGACGGCGCAGATCGCCATCCAGGCGTCGCTCACCGGCCACTTGGTGCTTTCGACCCTCCACACCAACGACGCGCCCGGCGCGGTCACTCGTCTCGTGGACATGGGCGTGGAGCCCTTCCTGATTGCTTCCTCGCTTGAAGCCGTGCTCGCCCAGCGTCTCGTGCGTCGAATCTGCAAGAGCTGCCGCACGCCTTATGAACCGCCGGCGGCTCTCCTGCACCAGCTCGGCATCGATCCGGTGGACATCGGCAACCGCGAGTTCTTCTACGGCAAGGGCTGCGAACATTGCAGCAATTCCGGCTATAAGGGCCGCATGGGCGTCTATGAATGGCTGCGCATGAGCGAGTCCGTCCGCGATCTCGTCGTGCAGCGCGCGTCTACGATGATCATCAAGCAAAAGGCCCTCGAACAAGGCATGCGCACGTTGCGTGACGACGGCCTGCGCGCCATTTTCGACGGAGCCACCTCGATCGAGGAAATCATCAAATACACCTGATCCCTCGGGTCTTTTCCATCACCGGCCCGGGCGTCGGTCACTTTTACCACCTATCCCCATACCCTTACCCTATGCCAAAGTTCACCTATAGCGCCATCGAGTCGGCCTCGGGCAAAGAAAAAAAAGGCGTCGTTGAAAGCGCCACGTCCGAACAAGCCGCCGCCGAATTGAAGGCGATGGGCCTTATCCCCATGTCCCTCGCCGCCGAGGGTTCCTCGTCCAAGCCCGCCTCCGGCGTCAAAAAGGATGTCCGCAAGGCTCCGGCCGAGGCCGGCCCGCTGCGCGCCAAAAAGAAGAAGGGGTCGATCAGTTTCGGCCGCATCATCAACAACGCCGGTCTCACGGTCTTCACCCGCCAGCTTGCCACGCTGGTCAACGCGGGCATGCCGATCATGCGCAGCCTGGAAACGCTAGCCCGCCAGGAAAAGAACCCGCTCTTCAAGGAGGTCATCGACTCCCTGGTCGAGAACATCCGTTCCGGCGGTAATTTCTCCGACGGTCTCCTCCAGCATCCCAAGGTGTTCGACCGCCTCTACGTCAACATGGTGAAGGCCGGCGAGGCCGGCGGCGTACTCGGCACCGTGCTCGAGCGTCTCGCCCGTTTCATGGAGAAGGCCGAGAAGATCAAGGGCAAGGTGAAGTCCGCCATGACCTACCCGGTCATCATCGTGTTTGTCGCCGTCGCCATCGTGGGCGCGCTCATGGTGTTCGTGATCCCCCAGTTCGAGAAGATTTTCTCCGGCATGCTCAAGGGCCAGTCCATGCCCGCGCTCACGCTGGCGGTGTTGTCGGTGAGTAATTTCATCAAGAACCACATCCTGGTCACCGCTGGTATTTTGTTCGTCGGCTATTTCGCCTTCAAGGCCTGGCACAAGACCCGCATGGGCACTCGCACGGTGGATTGGGTGCTGCTCCATGCGCCCGGAGTCGGTCCGCTCTTCCTGAAGTCGTCGATCAGCCGCTTCACCCGCACGCTCGGCACCTTGCTCGCCTCGGGCGTGCCGATCCTTCAGGCTCTGCACATCACCCGTGACACCTCCGGCAATGTCCACGTCGCCGACGCGCTCAACCTGGTTCACGACCGCGTGAAGGAGGGTGACAACGTCGCCCGTCCGCTCGACTCCACCAAGGTGTTTCCGACCATGGTCACGTCCATGATCGAGGTCGGCGAGGAAACCGGCGCGCTTCCCGAGATGCTCAACCGCGTGGCCGACACTTATGACGACGAGGTGGACAACTCGGTGGCCGGCCTCACCTCGATCATCGAGCCGGTCATGATCGTCTTCATGGCCGTGGTGGTCGGCACCATCGTCATCGCGCTGTTCCTCCCGATCATCAAGATCATCCAGAGCCTTCAGTAACCGGTCCACGCCCCGCGCGGATTCGAAAATAAAAAGGGCCGCCCGGAATTTTCCGGGCGGCCCTTTTCGTTTTTCCACCGTGGTCTCAGTGAGCGAGGCGGAACGGATGACTCAGGCTTTCGGCGGCAGCGGTTTGGTCAGCAGCACGGTGTTGAGTCCCATGAGACGCTCGGAGAACTCGTCGTGGTCGTTGGCCTGGCGGAGGGCTCGCTGGACCATGCCCATCTTGGCGTCGAGGTTGTCGATCATCGAGACGAACACGGCCTCGGGCGTGGCGGCGTAAACCGCCGCGCCCCATTCGGGTTCGCCTTGGTGGCTGAGGACGATGTGTTCGAGTCGCTCGAGTCGCTCTGCGTCGAGGCGGGCTTTAATGCCGTGTTTGCGGGCCAGTTGGTAACCGAGCACCACGTGGCCCTGGAGAATGCCCTTGCGGCTTCGCTTGGTGGCGAGGGTGCCTTCGTATTCGGTGGTCTTGCCGGTGTCGTGGAGAAGGATGCCGGCCATCGCGAGGTCGGCGTCCACCTCGGGATAAAGCGGAAGCAGGGCCTTGCATGCGCGAGCCATGTGGACGGTGTGCTCCAGCAGTCCGTGGCGGTAGGCGTGGTGCATGGAGACCGCGGCCGGAGTCCACTTGAAGGCGTCGCCGATTTCCTCGAACACGCCGCGCACGGTCATGCGCAGCTCGTCATGGCCGATGCCGTCGATGAAGGCCTGGAACTCGTCCCAAAGCCCCTGCGCGGGCTCCGGGGCGACCTCGACGAGGTTGTCGATCAGCCCGGGCACGGCGAGCTCCTCCTCGGAAAGCGGCGCGACCTTGAGAAGTTTCGGCGAGAGGCGGCCTTGGTAATAATCGATGCGGCCCTCGACGCGCAGCACGCCGCCTTCACCGGCGTTTTTCACGGTGTCGAACACCGCGCCGTCGCTGAACAAAGTGCAACCGAACGAACCGGTGCGGTCGCCGAGATCGAGCGTGAGGAAGGGATTGCCGTTGGACGCGGTCTTGGTCGCGAGTTTTTTCACGACCAGCACGCTGGCGAAAGGACGGCCGGAAGCGTCTTCGAGCGCCTTGAGTTCACGGACGGAGAGCAGGGCGGGAACGTCGGACATGGCGGAGGAAATGGATCGATGGTTGGCTTGTAGGAGCGGCTTTACGCCGCGATGGCGCCAAAGCGCGACTCCGGAATCGCGGCGTAAAGCCGCTCCTACGGGAATGGAAGGGATGTCAGGTGTATTTTTTGACGAGCTGGGTGAAGCTCTTGAAGAACGGATGGCCGGCGTCGTGCAGAAGCGCGTAAAACACGGTTTCAGAGGGCAACAGGTGGACGCCGGAACGGGCGAGGGCACCCGCGCAGATGGCGGCGTCGTCCGGCCGGCGCGCGCCGATGGCGTCGCTGAGCACGGTGACCTGCAGGTTGGCGTCCAACGCGCCGAGCGCGGTTTGATAGATGCAAATCGGGGTTTCGATGCCGCAGAGGATGATATGCTCGATGTCGAGTGAGCGCAGCGCGTCGTGGATGCCGTCGTCGTTAAAGACCGAGAAGGTGCTTTTCGCATGCACATCCGCGCCGGGGGCGAGCGCGAGCAGGTCGGGCGCGGTGCCGCCGAGTTTGCGAGGGAGCTGCTCGGTGAAGGCGATGCGCATACCCAGGCCGACGGCGGCCTCGATGGCGAAGGCGCAGCGTTTTTGGACGGCGTCGGAGTCGTGGATCACCTTGAGAAAGGCGGGTTGCAGATCGACGCAGAGCAGAAGGACGCCGGCGAGTGGGTGAGGAGTGGCCATGAGGGTTTAGGGATAGTAACGACGGCGGGCCTTCACCTGCACGAACCGTTTTTCGGGAAGAATGTAGGCGGTGAGGCAGCCGCCCATCACGCAGGCGGTATCGATACCGACGGACCACTTGAGTTTGTAAACCTCGGGGCGGGGCGTGTGGCCATAGACCACGAAAGGCGGGCCGCTCCACAGATCCGCCCACGGCGGGGCGTCGGGCGCTTCGGCGCGTTTGCAAGGGCGGCCCTGGCTGTCGATGGACTGGATGCGGGTGATGACCTCGGCCGGTTGGCGTTGCCACGGTTCGCCCGGCAGAAAGCCGCCGTGCACGAACACGGTGTTCAACTCTTCGACATGGTGGGTGAGCTGCATCGATTCGAGGTAGGCCCAGTCCTCGAAGCGCAGCTTTTGAAACGTGTCGGCATCGGTCTCGCGCGAGATCTCGGCGACGGGCGTTTTGTTTTTCCTGTAGGCGAGCAGGCGCAGCTCGTGATTGCCCAGAAGCGAGATGGCGCGGAACTGCCGGGCGAGATCGATGACCTTGCCGCTGTCGGGGCCCCGGTTGATCAGGTCACCCACGAGGATCAGACGGTCGTCCTTGGTGAGTTCGAGGCGTTCGAGCAGCTCGGAAAACTCTTGGTGGCAACCATGGATGTCGCCGATGGCGATGATACGGCCGTTCATTCGTGCGGGTGCGCAAATTTGCTAGCGTCCACCCCCCGTGGAAGTAAACAAGAAAGCCTATGGAATTGAACCTGCAGCCCCTCGCGACGTCCTGCTTTGTCACCGGCAAACCGTTCGGTGAGGGCGACCGGGTGCTCAGTTTTCTGGTGCGCAACGCGACGTCCGAGGAGGTCATCCGCTACGACGTGCTGGAATCGGCCCGTGCGGAGTTCACGATCCCCGGCGAAGTCGCCTGCAGTTGGGTGCATGTGTTCAAGCCGCGCAAAACCAACGAAAATCCCGAGCGCGAGCTGAAGCTCACCGCGGAAAACCTCTTTGTGACGCTGGCCGATCCGACCGTTGAACTCGCGCCCGAGAACGAGCGCCTGGTGCAGTTCCTCGCGCTGATGCTGGAGCGCAAAAAACTCCTGCGCCCCAAGGGTCGCGCGGCCGACGGCGTGCGCAATCTCTTCGAGCACGCCAAGACGAAGCAGATCTACGCCGTGCCGGCGGGCGAACTCAGCCCCGAGTTCTTCATGGCGATCCAGGAGCAGCTCAGCGTGCTGGTGGGCGGACCCAAAAAGCCGGCCGACGAAGCGACGCCGGCCGCGCAGGCACCTACGGCATAAACATCGCCAAGGCCGCCCGCACCGCAGCCGTGTGCGTGGCGATGCGTTGTTCCAACGGCGCGCTGGAAGGTGTTTCGAGCGTATAGCCTAGCCGGCAATGGTGCCGGAGCAGGTAGATCGCCTCGGGCCACAGGTCGCGGAGTAGCGGATCGCTTTCCGGTCGGATGATACCGGGCGCGGCGGCCTTGCGTCCGTCGATCACGGCGTCGGTTTCGATTGGGCCATGCTGGCGCGCGGCGGTGATCATCGCATCTGCTAGGGTGGGGCGGTGATCGGGATTGAGTTCGTAGAGATAAAATCCCCGGGCCTCCCAGTCCTCGTGAAGGCAGAAGGTCAGATCGAATCCCGGCTGCCGGCGCAACCACCGCACATGCGCGCGAATCTCGGCGCTTTCGGCTTCACGGTAGTCGCGATTGAGATCGCGCCCGGTTTCGTCCTCGCGCGTGGCCCGCACGAAGCCAGTGGGGTTGAGCAACGGGCAGAGGAACCACGTAGCCCGGTCGTCGAACACGCCTTGCTCCAGCATCGTCAGCAAGGCCAGCGGTGCGGCCGGCTCGTCGCCGTGGATGCCGCTGGACAGGTAGATGCGCGGACGCCGGCCGGAGGTGCGTTTCGTGTAGGCGACGATGGGCACACCGGCGATTTCGATGAGCGGCTCGGCGCGAAAGCCGGCGGCTTTCGCCGCTTCGGCGAAGCGGCGGGCGAACGCGGACGGGTCGAGCGCGGAGGCTTTGACAGCAACCATGGGATGTTGCTTGCTCACTTTTTACACGCTCACAAGCCGCAAGCTCATTTCTTCCGCCATGTCCCAAGTTCGCGTTCGTTTCGCCCCCAGTCCGACCGGTTTTTTCCACATCGGCAGCGCCCGTACCGCGCTGTTCAACTGGCTTTACGCCCGGCACACCGGCGGCGTGTTTGTCCTCCGCATCGAGGACACCGACCAGGCGCGCAACAGCGAGGAGTTCCTCAACGTCATCTACGACAGCCTCACCTGGCTGGGCATGAACTGGGACGAGGGTCCGAAGGTGGGCGGCGCCTATGGTCCGTATCGCCAGAGCGAACGCGCCCACATCTACAAGGAATACCTCCAAAAACTCCTCGACGCCGGCCGCGCCTACGAGAAGGACGGCGCCATCTGGTTCAAGTTGCTGGGCGAGCGCTCCGAGGTGTTTGACGATCACCGCAAGAAGACCGTGACCAAGGTAGCCAACACGCCGGCCGTCATCGACGACCAGATCCGCGGACGTGTCGAGCGCCTCGAGGACGAGGACTTCGTGATCTTCCGTTCCGACGGCAATCCCGTGTTTCACTTCGTCAACGTGGTCGATGACATCGCCATGAAGATCACCCACGTGATTCGCGGCGAGGACCACCTCTCGAACACCAGCAAGCACGTGGAGCTCTTCAAGGCCTTTGGCGCGCCGATGCCGAAGTTCGCGCACATTCCGCTCATCCTGAAGCAAAACGGTCCGGGCAAGATGTCGAAGCGCGACCAAGGTGCGCTTATCGAGGAATACCAGAAGCGCGGCTATCTGCCCGAGGCGCTGGTCAACTTCCTCTCGCTGCTGGGCTGGTCGCCGAAGGACGACCGCGAGAAGATGGCCATCGCGGACATCATCGCGCTCTTCGACTTCCCGGGTATCAACCAGAGCAACGCGCGTTTCGACGACAAGAAACTCGCGCACATGAACATGGCCTACCTGCTGGAGCTGCCGGCCGATACTTTCGTGGCCAAGGCTCGCGCCTACTTCGAAAAGCAGGGCACGCCGGTTGCCGCGGCGGCGCTCGCGGCGGATCCGGCGTATTTCCGCGAGGTCATGCTGATCAGTCAGCCGAAGATCAAAGGCTTGGAGGAACTGCCGGCCTACACCGCGTATTTTTTCAGTGAAGAGTTCGCCATCGATGCCAAGGTGCGCGACAAAGTCATGGGCAAGGGCGAGCCGAAGGCCCGCCTTGCCGAGCTGACCGAGGCGATGGCGACGGCCGATTTCTCCAGCGACACCGCCATCGAGGAGGCGATCAAGGCGCTCGCTACGGCGAAGGCCTTGGGCTTCGGCGATTATCAGTCCGTCGCGCGTCTGGCCGTGAGCGGCACCAACGTGGGCCCGAGCCTCACGGGCATGTTCCGCGTGCTCGGACGCGAGCGCGTGCTGGCGCGCTTTGCACGACTGGCGGCGGCGTGAAGTCCTGATCGGATTTTTTAACGCAAAGACGCTAAGAGGACGCAAAGGTCGCAAAGATAGAATCTCTAGACTTTGCGTTCTTCGGATCGACCTTTGCGACTTTGCGTTAAAGTCCGAACCCGTGCGAAGCCGATGATTACTTTTTCGGAGTCCAGGCGTCCTTCAGCGAGATCGTGCGATTGAACACGAGCTTGCCGGGAGCGCTGTCCTTGCTGTCCAAGGCGAAGTAGCCCACGCGCTCGAATTGGAACCGGTCTTCGAGCTTCGCGTCGGCGAGCGAGGACTCGAGGCGGGCGGTGACGATTTCGAGCGACTGCGGGTTCACGACCTTGAGGAAATCCTCCTCGGAGCCCGGCTCGGGCACGGTGAAGAGGCGGTCATACAGGCGCACCTCGGCGGCGATGCTCTGCGTGGCGCTGACCCAGTGGATGGTGCCCTTGACCTTTTTGTCGCAGTTGGGACCGCCGGCGCGCGTGGTGAGATCGGCGGTGCAACGCAGTTCGGTGATGGCGCCGGAGGCATCCTTGATGATCTCGTCGAGCTTGATGATGCAGGCGTATTTGAGGCGCACTTCGCCGCCCGGCTTGAGGCGGAAATACTTTGGAGGCGGAACCTCGGCGAAGTCGTCGCTCTCGATGAACACCTCGCGGGTGAGGGCGATCTTGCGGGTGGTGGGATATTCGTCCTGGGGGTTGTTGGTGGCGTCGCACTCGATGACCTCGCCCTCGGCGATGTTGGTAAGCACGAGTTTGATCGGACGCAGCACGCCGAGACGGCGGACGGCGATCGCGTTGAGGTCTTCGCGCACGACGTGTTCCATCACGGCGATGTCGGTGAGCGCGTCGAACTTGGTGACGCCGGCGCCGATCACGAATTTGCGTAGGGCGGCGGCAGTGATGCCGCGGCGGCGCAGGCCGGAGATCGTGGGCATGCGCGGATCGTCCCAGCCGTGGACGATGTTGTTGTCCACGAGCTGAAGCAGCTTGCGCTTCGAGACGATCATGTAGCCCGGGATGAGTTTGGAGAACTCATACTGGTGCGGCAGGGCCCTGGGCAGATCGAGGTTTTCGAGGACCCAGTCGTAGAGCGGACGGTGATCGACGAACTCAAGCGTGCAGATGCTGTGGGTGATGCCTTCGAGGTAGTCGCTCAGGCAGTGCGCGTAGTCGTAGAGCGGGTAGATGCACCACTTGTCGCCGGCGTGGTGGTGGGGGACATGGCGGATGCGATAGAGCAGGGGATCGCGCAGCCACATGTTGGGCGCGGCCATGTCGATCTTGGCACGGAGGGAGCGGGCGCCATTGGGAAAATCGCCGGCGCGCATGCGCTGGAAGAGGTCGAGGTTCTCGTCGACGGAGCGGTTGCGGAACGGGCTGTCTTTGCCGGCTTTGTCGGGCGAGCCGCGGTAGGCTTCGGTGTCCTCGGCGTTGAGGTCGCAGACGTAGGCCTTGCCGCGTTTGATGAGCTCGATCGCGTAACCGTAGAGCTCCTCGAAGTAATCGCTGGCGAAAAACGCCTCGCTGCCTGGGTTGGGGGCGACGGGCGCGAGATAATGGTCGGGACGGCCGTTGACGGTTTGCGCGGCGGGGTGGCTTCCCTTCGGTTTAAAGCCGAGGCAGTGATCGGCCCAGCCGGCGATGAGCCACTGCACGTCGGTCGTGATGGATTCGACGTATTCGATGTCCTCCTTCGCGGGGTTGGTGTCGTCGAAGCGGAGGTTGCACTGGCCGTTGTTTTCGCGGGCGATGCCGAAGTTCAGGCAGATCGACTTGGCGTGGCCGATGTGGAGGTAGCCGTTGGGCTCCGGGGGGAAACGCGTGACGATTTTTTGGTGACGACCGGAGGCGAGGTCGGCCGCGACGATGTCGCGGATAAAATCGGAAGGCGTGGCGGGCGCGGGAGCGGCGTTGTTCTCAACGGTCATAAAACGGGCAACTTGTCGCGCGCACACGTGCGCGGCAACGCTACAATTGCAATGTCCGGCCGGATGCGACGGGAACCGCGGCTCCGGGGTTTATTACGCGGCCGGTTTGTCGAACGGGCCGGAGGCGCTGCCCGGCGCCGGCATGACCCCGTAGGTGTGCATTTCCTTGAGAATGCCGCCGATGTAGGGGATGAGCTGCTTCTTGCGGCTCACGATGCCCGGCATGTCGAAGATCTCGTCTTTCTGCACCGACGGGTAACTGATGCGGTTGATGAACTCTTCCTCGCCTTTGACGAGTAGGAGGGAGTTTTGCGTGTTGATGTCGGTGATGAGCACGCAGGCGAAAAGGAGGCCTTCCTCGTTGCGCAGGTTTTGGAGGGCCTTGGAGAGGTCGCGGGAGTGCTGCCAGAAGTTGCCGAAACCAAGCTCCTCGATTTGCGAGACCGCGAAGCGGACGCCGTCCTCCTCGTAGATCTTGAAATCGGAACGGATGACCTTGTCGGGCGGGTTGGCGAGGATGACGGAGCCGGAACTGAAGATTTCGTTGGCCAGTTCGCGCGAGTTGACCGAAGCGATCTTGGACAGCCAGTTCAGCATGACGCCGTCTTTTTCCGTGGTCGTGGGGCTGTTGAGGTGGAGCGTGTCCGAGATGATGCCGCTCATCATGATGCCGGCGATGTCGGGCGAGGGGACGAGGCCCTCGCGACGGAAGAGATCGGCGATGATGGTGCAGGTGGAGCCGACGGGTTCGTTGATGAACAGGATGGGCTGCTGGGTGTTGAGCGAGCCTAGTCGGTGGTGGTCGATGATCTCGGCGATCGTGACCTGGTCGGCGCCGCTGACGGCCTGACTCATCTCGTTGTGGTCGACGAGCACGAGGCGGGTTTTGATCGGCTTGAGGACGTCGGTCTTTGAGAGAATACCGAGGAGCTTGCCCTCGTCGTTGACGACCATGTAGGCGGCGACGGTGGAGGTGGCCAGTTTCTTGCGCAGGTCGCCGAGACGGATGTCGGCGCTGAGCGAGGCGAATTTGCGATCGACCAGGCGTTCAAGCGTGGTGGCGCTGCGGATGACCCAGGCGGTGGTGGCCGAGTCGAGCGGGCTGACCATGACGGACACGCCGGCGCGTTTGGCGGCCTGCACGATTTCCTCGTCGATGGGCAGGTTGCCGGTGACGACCAGGGCGCGCACGCCCAGTTCGATGGAGCGAATCTGGATGTCACGGCGATCACCGACGATGATGATGGTTTTTTCGAGGGGCACTCCTTCGCCGGCGGAGACTTTTCCGAAGGATTTCACATCCATGGCGCCGACGCGCACGAAGAGCTCCTCTGCGTGGTCCGCACGCTCCATGTGGATGGTGCGGGCCTTGAGCGCGCGAGAGATATGGGCGAGGCTGCTGAACACCTTGCGCATCTCGCGGGGCTCGCGCATGTGGGGCACGAAAAAGCTGCCCAGTTGGAAAATGGAGACGGAGCCGATCACACGATGGTCTTCGCTCAACACGGGCAGGATGCGCACATCGTGCTCGTCGATCAGTTCCAGAGCCTCGGCGCAAGTGGCTGTTTGGCAGACGGAAATCACGTCACGCACCATGACGTCACGCACGCGCGGGGTGACGTCGCTCAGGTAGATCGGCAGGGGCTGGTGAAAACGGGTGAGAATCGTGTCGATGCGGGCATTGGAGTTGCCGCAGCGGGCGGGAGCATAGCCGAGTTCGCCCTTGGCCTCCTTGAGGGCGGCGTAGGCGATGGCGGAGCAAATGGCGTCCGCGTCGGGGTTTTTATGACCGATGATATAAGTGGGAGTGGGGGGAATCGAAATGGGGGTGCTCATATCTGGCGAACCACTCAAGACGGGAGGCTTGTTTGGCGGTGTCTGGCGTTGGAGCTCATTTGATATCATCACCAGTTCAATATTTTATTAAGTGGGTAAAAAAAAGCCCGACCATAGTTTGGTCGGGCTGGAGTGTGGAGAAGATCGGGGATCAGGATCCGCTGGGTTGCAGCGAGGTGCCTTGGGCTCCCGAATTGTTTTCTTCGATAAAACGCACCGAGGTCTTGGTGGATCTGATGGTGTTGCGGATATTGTTGGTGGGCTTGCCGTTGGAATTCACCAGTTCGCCCGCGGTATCGGTGACCCCCAGGTTCTTGTAGAAGGTGACGTTGCCGCCGATAAACACGATATGGCCGCCGTCCGATTTGTAGGTGCCGGAGTCTTCGCTCCACTTACCGTTCGTGGATTGGGTAATACCGCGAGTGAAGGCGACCGGGGTGCTGGCGGGATAGTTGGTGTTGAGTCCGACAATATAGCCGAAGGCGAGATTGGCGTTGTTGAAGCCTTCATCCAAGTCGGTTTTGGCTTGGTTCAGGATTACGGTGACATTTGCGTTTTCGTTTTCCTTCGAGGTGGTGTCGTCGGCGCGCGAAACCCACATCTTGGCGACGTCAAGACCGCCTCCGACAGCCAAGGCGGCGGCGACGAGTTTGACGTTGGCGGCGGTGCCATTCGAGCTGACGTTCTGGCCGAACGCCGAGCCTGTGCCCAAGTTGTTGGAGGGGAGCTGATCCTTGTAGGCTTGGGCGTAGATCAGCGACGACTGGCCGATCTGGCGGAGATTGGAGGCGTCGGCCGTGCGGCGGGCGGTTTGCTGAACCTTGCCGACGGTCGGAATAATGATGGAGGCAAGAATACCGATGATCGCGATCACGGTCAGAAGCTCGATCAGGGTAAAACCTGCGTGGGAACGACGGGTGTATTTAGTCATGGGGAAAGAGAGGCGGGGGTAGTGCCAAGGGTATGACAAACAGTTGCCTTCAGTATTTGCCAAACTCAAGAAGAAAGTCCCTCCTGAGCTGGACAAAATCGGGGGCGGCTTCCTACGCTGATCGGGAATGAAAATTTACCTCGATGGGAAGTTTGTCGATGAGTCCGAAGCCAAGGTCTCCGTGTTCGATCACGGCCTTCTTTATGGCGACGGCGTGTTCGAGGGCATCCGTCTTTACCAAGGCAATGTTTTCCGGCTGGAAGAGCATCTGGAGCGTTTGGAATATTCCGCCAAGGCCTTGCTTCTCAAGATGCCGTGGTCGCGCAAGGAGATCTCCGACGCCACCTTGGAAACCTGCCGCCAGAACGGCCTCACCGATGGCTACATCCGTCTCGTGGTGACCCGTGGTGTGGGTGATCTCGGCCTGTCTCCCTGGCTGTGCCCGAAGCCCTCGATTTTCATTATCGCGAGCAAGATCGCGCTGTATCCCGCCGAACATTACACGACGGGCCTTTCCATCGTCACGGTGCCCACCCGCCGCATCAACTCGGCTGCCCTGCCGCCTGCGGTCAAATCGCTCAACTACCTCAATAACATCCTCGCCAAGATCGAGGCCCGCCAGGCCGGCGCGCTGGAGGCGATCATGCTCAACGATCAGGGCTACGTCGCCGAGTGCACGGGTGACAACATCTTCATCGTCCACAAGGGCGCGATCATCACCCCCGCCGCCTCGCAAGGGGCGCTCAAGGGCATCACCCGCTCTTCGATCATCGATATCGCCGCCGAGTTGAATATCCCCCTGCAAGAGGCCGATATGACCCGCTACGACGTGTGGAACGCCGACGAGTGTTTCCTGACGGGCACAGCCGCCGAGGTGATCCCGGTGGTGAAGCTCGACGGTCGCGAGATCGGCGACGCCAAGCCCGGTCCGGTCACGAAGCGCGTGCTGGAGGCCTTCCGCCGCCGCGTGCTGGTCGAGGGCACCCGCCTTTGAGGATTTCCTGCGTTAATCGGATTCGATACCTCGCCGCCGGAGCAGGTGGGACATTGTCGCCCACCCGCCCGGTGGCCGCGCGCCATCCGGTCGCTCGCATCCGCCGGACGATTTTGCGCGTTCCACCGCTGAGGCCTTGCCATGTCGGTCGCGCGCCGGTTGGCATGGTCAGTGCAAAGAGAACGTAACGCCTCGCCTCCTCCACAATTCTCGCGCGTCCAGTCGAAGTTTCACTTTTGACGTGATAATCTAACTCATATGGCCAGTCCGCTTAAATGTGATCTTTGCAGTAATCCCGCCACGGTGCATCTCACGCAAATTGTAAACAACAAGGTGCACAAGGTGGACCTGTGCGAAGCGTGCGCCCAAGCCAAGGGCGTGACCGATCCCAGCGGTTTCTCGTTGGCGGATTTGTTGTTAAAGGCCTCGCTCAATCCCGAGGCTCCGACTTCGGCGGTGCGTTGCGAACAGTGCGGGTTCACGCAGAACGACTTTAAGAAGCATGGCCGCTTCGGCTGTCCGCATTGCTACGAGACTTTTTCCAGCTTGGTCGAGCCGATGCTCGACAACATGCACAAGGGCACCGCCCACACCGGCAAGGTTCCGGAAAAGGCACTGGAGCGCAAATCTCTGCAAGACCGTCTCGGCGATCTCGAGTCCAAGCTTGAGGATGCGGTGAAAACCGAACGTTACGAGGAAGCCGCCCGTTACCGCGATGAAATCAACCAGCTCAAACAAGCCTTCGAGCAGCCGAAGGGCGTCCGCTAATCCGATGACCATCTCGTCATTGCTGGCCACCCCGTCCGAGCTCACCGACAGCGCGAGCAGCAAGTCTGCGATCGTGTTGATGACGCGCATCCGTCTCGCGCGTAATCTCGCCGGCAAGCCGTTCCCGGGCTGGGCGCGCGAGGCGCAGCGTTCCGAGGTGCTGGCGGTGTGTCGCGAAGCCCTCGGCGCCACGACCGCGTTGAAGCGCAACGCCAGCGCCGCGGTCTCTGAGCTCACCGACTTGGAAAAGCAGATGCTCGTCGAGCGCCATTTGATTTCCCGCGAACTCAGCGGCTCGGCCGCCGGCTCCGGCGTGGTCATTAACAAGGACCAGACGGTCTCCGTGATGATCAACGAGGAGGATCATCTGCGCATCCAGGTGCTCCGCGCCGGCTTCCAGCTCAAGAAGGCTTGGAACATCATCAACGCCCTCGACACCGAACTCGAAGGACGCCTCGACTACGCCTTCTCGCCGCGCCTCGGCTACCTGACCGCCTGCCCGACGAATCTAGGCACGGGCCTGCGTGCGTCCGCGATGATGCACCTGCCGGCCTTGGTGATCGCCGGCCAGATGGAAAAGGTCGTCCGCGCCGTCAACCAGCTCGGCATGGTGGTGCGCGGCCTGTTCGGCGAGGGATCCGATGCCAGCGGCAGCATTTTCCAGATTTCCAACCAGACGACGCTCGGCGAGTCCGAGGAGGCCATCATCAAGCGTCTCGGCAGTGTGCTGGAGTCCATCATCGAGCATGAACTCAACGCCCGCGCCAAGCTGATGGAGGCCGACGCGACCAAGGTTTTCGACAAGATCGGCCGCGCCTACGGCATTCTGCAGAACAGCCACCAGCTCACCTCGACCGAGTCGATGAACCTGCTGTCGCTGCTGCGCCTGGGCGTGGATCTCGGGATTTTTCCGGAGGACAGCCGCGCGCTGATCGACCGGCTTTTTATCGAGGCCCAGCCCGGGCACATTCAGAATTCCGCCCATCACGATTTGGAGTCGAATCAGCGGGATATTCTCCGCGCCAGCCGGCTGCGCACGGAGTTTGCTACGTTTGCAAAACCGAATTTCACGATCAACGGTCAGAACTAACCCATAATTACCCACGCCGCCTATGGAACCGATGAACAACTTTACGCCTCGCGCCCAGCAAGTCCTGGCCTTGGCTCGCAAGGAAGCCGACCGCTTCCATCACAACTACGTCGGCACCGAGCACATCCTCCTTGGATTGATCAAGCTCGGCCAGGGCGTGGCCGTGAGCGTGCTCCAGAAGATGGGCCTCGATCTTGAGACCGTGCGCAACGCCGTCGAAAAACAGGTCGGCACCGGTCAGGAGACCAAGACCCAGGGCAGCATCCCCTACACGCCGCGCGTGAAGAAGGTCCTCGCCCTCGCCGGCAAGGAGGCCAAGGCGCTTAATCACTCTTATGTCGGCACCGAGCACATCCTCCTCGGCCTCCTCCGCGAAGGCGAGGGCGTGGCCGCCCGTGTGCTCAAGTCGCTCGACATCGACATCGAGCGCACCCGTAACGAAATCCTTCGCGAACTCGATCCGCAGTTCTCCGGCGGCGAAGGCGGCGGCGGTGGTGGCGAAGAAGCCTCCGCCGGCAGCCCCCCGCGCGGCAGCGCCGGCGCGGTCCCTGGCGAAGAAAGCGGCAACAAGAAGGAAGTGAAGACGCCCGCGCTCAAGGCGTTTGGTCGCGACCTCACCGAACTCGCCCGCAAGGGCGAACTCGACCCGGTCGTGGGTCGTAAGAACGAGATCCGCCGCGTCATCCAGATTCTCTGCCGTCGCACCAAGAACAATCCCGTCCTCATCGGTGAGGCCGGCGTGGGCAAGACCGCCATCGCCGAGGGTCTCGCGCAGGAAATCGCCAGCGGCATCGTTCCGGAAATCCTTCTGGACAAAAAGGTCATCACCCTCGATCTCGCCCTCATGGTCGCCGGCACCAAATACCGCGGCCAGTTCGAGGAGCGCATCAAGGCCGTGATGGATGAGATCAAGCGCGCCAAGAACGTCATCATCTTCATCGACGAGATGCACACCATCGTCGGCGCCGGCGCTGCCGAGGGCGCGATGGACGCGTCCAACATCTTCAAACCCGCCCTCAGCCGCGGCGAGCTCCAGTGCATCGGCGCGACCACCCTCAACGAATACCGCAAGTATATCGAGAAGGACTCCGCCCTCGACCGCCGCTTCCAGTCTGTGAAGGTCGAGCCGCCGTCCGTCGAGGACACGGTTACCATCCTGAAGGGCATCCGCCCGAAGTATGAGGACCACCACAAGGCCATCTTCACCGACAAGTCGCTCGAGACCGCCGCCAAGCTCTCCGATCGTTACATCACCGGCCGCTTCCTGCCCGACAAGGCTATCGACGTGATGGACGAGGCCGGCTCGCGCGCCCGCATCTCCTCGCTCAGCCGTCCGACCGACATCGAGGACCTCTCCAAGGAAATCGAACAGGTCTGCGCGCAGAAGGAAGAGGCCATCGCCAAGCAGCACTTCGAGGAAGCCGCGAAATATCGCGACACCGAGAAGCAGCTCCGCGCCAAGCAGGAGCAGGCCACCGAGGCGTGGAAGAAGGCCCGTGACGAGCAGCGCATCACCATCGACGAGGACCTCATGATGCAGGTCGTCGCCGACTGGACCGGCATTCCGCTCTCCCGCATGGAAAAGAAGGAGAGCGAAAAACTTCTCGGTCTCGAAAAGGAAATCCAGCGCGCCGTCATCGGCCAGGAACTCGCCGCGAGCGCCATCGCCCGCGCGCTCCGCCGCTCGCGCGCCGACTTGAAGGATCCGCGCCGCCCGATCGGCTCGTTCCTCTTCGTCGGTCCGACCGGCGTCGGCAAGACCGAGACCGCCAAGCAGCTCGCCGTGCAGATGTTCGGCAACCAGGAAGCGCTCATCCAGATCGACATGAGCGAATACATGGAAAAGTTCGCCGTCTCCCGCATGGTCGGCTCGCCTCCCGGCTATGTCGGCTATGACGAGGGCGGCCAGCTCACCGAGGCCGTGCGGCGCAAGCCCTACGCCGTGATCCTGTTCGACGAAATCGAGAAGGCCCACCCCGACGTGCTGCAGATTCTCCTGCAGATCCTCGAGGACGGCCGCCTGACCGATTCGCTCGGCCGCGTGGTCGATTTCCGCAATACGATCATCATCATGACCTCGAACGTCGGTGCGCAGCTCCTGCAGCGCCAGACCTCGATGGGCTTCGCCGCCGCGGCCACGAGCTTCAGCGACAACGAAAAGATGCGCGAGAAGGTGCTCGAAGAGGCCAAGCGCGTCTTCAAGCCCGAGTTCCTCAATCGTATCTCCGACATCGTGTTCTTCCGCCCCTTGGAGAAGACCGACCTCGTCAAGATCGTGGAACTCGAGGTCGTGAAGTTCGCGAAGCGTCTCACCGAGCGCAAAATCGAGCTTCAGTTCACCGACGAGGCCAAGCTGCTCCTCATCGACAAGGGCTACGACGAGAAATACGGCGCGCGTCCGCTGCGCCGGGCCGTCGAGCACTACCTCGAGGATCCGCTGGCCGAAGCCATCCTGCGCGGCGACGTGAAGGACGGCGAGACGGTCTTGGTGGTGCGTGACGGCGAGAAGCTCGCGTTCCAGCAGAAAAATCCGTCCGCGCCGTCGCCGGACACCGGCGTCGCTTCCTGATCCTATCGTGTTTTAGAATTCACGCCCCGCAGACCCAACGGCTGCGGGGCGTTTTTTTGCTCGTTCACCGTCGGCCGTTCCCGCCACGTTTTTCCCTGATGTTCCGTTTTTCGTTTTGGCTATGCCTGTGCCTCGTCTGGATCGCCGCGGTTGTGCCGATGCGGGCGGCTGTCGAGGAGCAGTTGCCCGAGGACTGGTTCACGCGAGCGCCGACACCGGAGCGAATCAAGGCCGTGCAGGCGGCGGCGGAGTCCGAAGGCTGGTCGCCGGTGGCCGTGCGTTTGTTTGCAGGGGCGGTGCATGCGTATGAGCTGCGTCAGGAGGATGCCGCTTCGGCTTGGTATCTGGTGGCGCGCTGGTGTGACTTGCTGGGCAAGTCCCAGGCGCGTGCGGGAAGGCAGTGGTTGGAGACGTTGTCCAAGGCCGGTGGGTTGACCGAAAATATCAATCGGGAGGCGATCCTGGCGTTGCCCGATGAGCCCATCGCGAAGCTCCTGACCGCCGAGACGGGGGCTTGGTTGCTGGGAGATCGTGGGTTCTCAGAGTCGTTTTTTAATCTGATCACGCCCTATGACTGCTCGCCGCGGGTGATGGGAATCCTGCAACAATTGCGCGAGGCCAATGCGCGCCGGTTCACGACCTACGCGCAGTTGGCGCTGGCCATCGCACTTGTTTACGATGCCCCGCCGCCGCCGCAGTGGCCGCACTGGCAGGTTTCGGAGGCGCTTTTGCCGCGCCGGCTGCCCAAGCCGCAGGATGCGTTTAAATTTTTGACGGATGCGGATATGTCCGGCGCGACGCTGCATCATCTGGCGGCGATCCCGGCCGCGGAGTTGAAGTTCGTCGTCGATCTGGTCGCGCCGTTTCCCGAGCTCGTGTGGGCGCAGAAGTCGGTGAAGTTTCCGCTGGTGAATCTCGCGAAAAGTTACGACGCCGTGCGCTACCGCACGGATCGCATCGAGTCGCAGCAGTATGTCTGGCCCGGCGAGCGCTATGCGTTGCCCGACATCTACGGCGAGGGCGGCATCTGTGTGGACCAGGCCTATTTCGCGACGCAGGCGGGCAAGGCGAGGGGAGTGCCCACGCTGTTATTCTCGGGCGCGGG